>FUFK010038568.1_pt1 | contig 24347 bp, 6 predicted proteins | sample 1021851 | NCBI WGS metagenome assembly FUFK01 (sample SAMEA51879418, study PRJEB19060) | metagenome | reverse complement strand
TGGGTTTGTATTGTATGTTGCTTGGTTAGCACCAATGATGTTGCTCCAAGTCTGTGTGCCATACTCCTTCTTCTGCCACTGATAATTCATTGTCTGACTGTTAGTTACAGTAGAAACAACTGTGAATGATGCAGTTTGACCTTGGTTGACAGTTACGTTAACTGGGTCTTGAGTAATAGCAATAGTACCTGGGTCGATAGTAACACCACCAGTGTATTCACTACCCTCACCCGCGAGAACGTCAAATCCACCATTAACAGGTGTGCCAGTAGGTTCGACAAAGTCATCTGGGACTTCTGTTTCAACCAACACAGCAGGCATAGAGTATCCAATACCAGATGTCTTAACATCAATTCTTGTAATACCAGTCAGTGCCTTGATATTTGCATCAAAACCAGAAGATGATATGACGTCTACGTTAGGACGTGAAGTATAACCGTCACCTGGGTTTGTAAGAATTGCATTGGTTATCTGACCACGTGTAACAGTAGCAAGTGCCTGTGCATTTCTACCCTTAACTGACCCTGTATATTCAAATGTAATCAAGGAGTTTGAAGACTCAATCAGAGCAACTTCTCTAGCAAATTCCTCACCTTCTATTAGAAGGTTGTCACCAGATTCGATTGGTGGGACAACAGTTGCTGCGATAACGTCAGCATCACTACCAACGTATGAGAATCCAACAAATGTGCTTCCTGCACGAGGAGTCTCAGCAAAGATTATTCTACTACCAACCAATTCATATGCTGTACCTGGCTCTTGAATGATACCATTCAGTGAAACAATAATATTGTTTTCTGGAAGTATAGTGTTAGAAGAAACACCCTCAGTCAATGTCAAGGAGTAGAATAATCCACCACGTTTGAGGTTGAATGAAGACCTTAATGAATCAAACTCAAATGATATATCATCTAACTGTCTTAACTTACCAACGTAGTATCCAATAAATTCACTACCAATATCAGGTGCTTCATTAAACTGAATCTTATCAGAGAATGCAACATAACTTGCATTACCACCTGGGGGTTGTAGGATACCATTAACAAATATAAGTAAATGTCCTGCGGGGTCTGGGAAGTATGCTTCACCATTACTGATAGTGAGGTCGAATGTGGTTTGACTACCGTCAAATCCTCTAAAGTATCTGTCAACTCTACCTTCAAGTGTGCGAGCAGATGATACAGCACCACCCCATCCATAGTCAGACTTAACAGTCATATTGTTAAGGAATTCTCCTGATGCATCCTCAACCCAGATAGTTGCAGTAATACCAGTTTGCTCAATAGCAACAACCTTACCATATGAGCTATACTGTGTAGCACTGTATGCAACAACATTGGTGTATATTGTTGGGAAGTTACTTCCAATTTGAATCTTACCAATATTGTTAGTAGGATTAGAAACCTCTGATATATCTGCAGTTTCTGCACCGATAGGTATTAGATTACCAATCCAAATTTTATGGACTTGGTAATTAGGGTCATTAGAATCTGTTATACTCAAACCATTGATATATTGAGTAACAGTTGCCCTCCAACCTGGGGACTTTTGAGTTGTACCTTGTAAGAGTGTTACTTCATCACCAACATTAAATGTATCATTAACACCAGTGTCAATGATTGGAGGTCCTAGAGTTAATTCGTAAATATCTGTGCCATGAATATACTGGTTAAGTTGAATCTGTGTGCCAGACAATCCCTTAACATCTAAAATGTAATCTGTAACGCTACCGTAAACAACATCTCCTGTCTCCCATGAATTAGATATAGTTTCTACATCGATTGTTATACGTCCACCATCTGTATCTGTTAAACTACCAGACTTATTAGTGTAAGTTGACATTAACAATTCAGCAGCATTATCTTTATTGAATACGTAATCACCAGTGTTGAAATCTCCTTTCTCAACATTGATTAACATCCTATCACTAATGTCTGATGTAACAAGACCAGTAGCACCAGAAGTTGTGCCCTCTATTGTATCACCTACGTTTATAGTGCCTGCTACATTGATAAGTTTTACAAATCCATTTGATTCTGCGTCCTTGACTGTAGTCTGAATTACTTTACCTGTATTAGATGTAGCACCTGAGACCACAATATCTTCACCGTTAACAAAGTTAGAAGTAATAGTTGATAATCCATAATATTTCATCAATACTCTGATGTTTGCTTCATTAGCAAATACCGTGCCAATTTCAGCAGTAGCATCTGATGTAGAGCCGTAGATAACATCAGCAGGATTAAATCCACCTTGTATTGGTGTCTCTGATGGGTCAGTTGGGAATACAGGAGTAGTCCTTGTAATACCAGACCTTCTAACAACAGAGAATATTTGTGACCCTGAGTTATTAGTGTCTACAGTTACGTTTCTAAATCTACCATCATGTATGTAATGTGCACCAACTTCAAACCACTCTGCTGTTGCAGTCATAACATACCAGTAAGGTTGGTTGGTAAATGCAGTGACAGAAGTCTGAGATGCAGGGATNTAAGTTANAATATCACCACGACGGAATTGGTTTGCACGGTTGATTCTGACTCTATATTCTGCACGGTCAAATCCAACATCAACTGTAGGTGTGAGNACAACAAGAGCAGGGTCTGTGTTGTAGTCAACACCCATCTGATATGTCTTACCAAGATTNTCTGCGTCTGTGCTAGGTATCCATGTGACAGATGCCTCAGTTGGGAATTTAGATAATTCTAGAGCATACTCGATTGGGTTTAGAGATGAGTCCATAATAAACTCAGCTGCCTCTTGGTTATACTCTAATCTATTTGGAGGAAGATATACAGGATAACCTGTCCAACCAGTATCTGCCCTGTCATAGAGGACGCTCTTCATGTATTCTCTAATCCTTGTGAGATAGTAGATTAGATGAGACCTGACAACATCTTGATATGCTATAAAGTTACCTTCACCATCAAACCAGTTTTGTAATAGACGGAATGAGCCAGCATTACCATGAGTAATCATGTCATAACGCACTGCTTTCATCACATCAGTAGCAAACTGTAATGTAGCGTTTGTAGTGCCGAAGTAAGATACTGTTTGGTCGTATGCTCTTTGCTCAATAGCATTCGTATTGAATAGAAGTTGGTTAGCAACTCTCTGGTCATTTTGTGTGCCACCACCCAGTGCTGCAGATAATAGACCCATTAATGTGTCTACCGCAGATGTTACGTTATAACATGTACCTGCCTGATAATTATTATTAGTATTGTAAGGGAATGTTTTTGTAACATTAGAAGTTAGATAATTTACATTATTTGTTGCTGCTTCTGTAATCGTGTTGATAGGAATTTCCATCAATGTATTCAATGCAGATACAACCTCAGGACATGTTAAATTCCATGTAGAGTTGCTACCTTCTCCACCATTACTTGCATCATAAGTAACAGTTAAATCACGAATTGGTAAGTCTGGAGTATACTTAACAGGCCATACGTATGGTAGAGTGTAAGTCCTGTTGAGAATATTCTGTGGGTTATTCAATGTATCATTGAATATTGCCATCAAACTGGTAACTTCTGTTTCAACTTCATCACCCTCAGTTCCTGTATATGCATCGCTAACTCTACGGAAACGATAGTATTCAAGGTCACCTTTGATAGGCCATGCCCATGTAGAAGTTTCAATAACATCCAACTCACTATCAATAACTGGGTCATGAGGACGTGGATATACATGCTGAGATGCAAACTGGTCAGAAGAGCAACTCATTGTTAATGACTGAGGTGCAATAGTAATTTTATTAGCAGTTGTTAGTGTATGTCCTGCAACTGTAAATGTTAACTCACCAGTCTCAGGAGTGTAGTATGCATTGGTTGGTGTTAACTGTGCCACCACCAACAACTTGATATTGCATTAGTATCTGCACTGACAAATCTATGGACGTATCCACCACCAGTGATTAAAGCACCTGATGTTGCATTTACAAATGTATGAGGATATTGTTGTCCTGCAGGAGATGCACCAATATGGACTGTAATTGTGCCATCTTGTTTCTTGACTGCACCAGGGAGGGCAGAAACAAAGGAATGAGGATATTGTTGACCCTGTTGTGATGCTCCAACATCAACAGTAATTACGTTACCAACAACAGACTCAACAGGTAACCATTCTTTTATTGCAGGGTCATCTGCTCTTGGATATGAATGGTTAGAACTGTTTCCATCTTGTGTGCAAGTAAATGTAACACCGTCAGGAGCAATCTCAACCATTGTATTTGCTCTAGCAACACCATTTGGTGCAGCACTGATAAAGGCATGTGTATATCTGCTATCTTGAGCCGCTACTCCAACGTTGACAGTAAATGTATCTGNAGTATGNGANTTAACAAGAATCCANTTNTCATACCATGGGTCNGTNGNTCTTGGATATGAATGCTGAGTTGCATTGTTATCCATTGTGCAAGTAAATGTAAATGCATTCTGGACAAACTTAACTTTACCACCAGTTGTNACGCCATGANTTNCNGCAACNACAGTTANGTCNCCAGTGTNAGNNTCNTATGTNGCTCCTGTAGGNGNNATGNTAGTAGGAGCAGTAAATCCAGANACACTNGGNAGTGTAAGACCTAAGTCACCAGTTGCAGCGTNATATGTTGCGGTAGATGGAGTATGTGCTGTGCTACCTACACCTGTAATACCGATTGAAGAATTATACGCCCAATCTGTAACTCTTGGATATGCATGNGTAGTTTGATTACTATCCATTGTNACATGTGAAGTTGANTGACTCACCTAAGAATCTAANTGTNTCTGTTGAGTGAATAATATTGTCANNATTATTAGAAACGTAAGTATGNGGATANTGTTGTCCTGANAGGNGATGCACCAACATTAATTGTGAATGTATTTGCATCTGCAGCAGANACAATCATCATCTTATTATAATATGGGTCAGTAGTTCTTGGATATGTGTGATTAGAACCGTTACCGTCTTGTGTGCAAGTAAATGTTACATCCTTAACGATAACTCTGTCACCCTTCTTAATGCCATGTCCATTACATGTCATGACCATTAAACCAGTAGCAGGGTCGTATGTTGCACCTGTTGTAGTTAATAGTGTAGTATCTCTAAAGTCATGGTTACCAACAGTGAGCACCATCTCACCAGTTGCAGGGTCGTAAGTTGCACCACTAACATCATATGATGACTTAGGTGAAGCACCAACATTAACTGTAAATGTGTTAAGGGCAGTAGGTTCTGAGTTTGCTACAGTGCCATTTGTCGCAGCAAATCCACCATCACCAGTATCTGACATCACACCAGCTCCTGCACCTAATCCAGTAAAGGTGTTAATCGGACCAGGTGTTGTTGCTTGACCGATAAAATTACCATCAATCCATAATCTTATTCCTCCTTTACCAATCGCTCCTTGTCCACCCTCTGCTAAGTCTCCACCAATTTTAATTTCCCAAGCTATTTGATGCTCTTCGTCATCCATATACTGTGAGATATCTCCAACGGGGACATCAAGCATTGCAAGACCAGTATCAGCATCGTATGTTGCACCACCAGAGTATGACTGATTACTGCTTCCTGCACGAATTCTGAAGTATGTGCCACCATCTCTAAATCCAACCCATACACCTTGTGCAGCACCACCTAATTCAAATAAACATGCGTCTACTGCAGTTGATGGAATAACAGTTACAACACTGAATACAGCATCTTCAGTTGGGTCAACACCAGTGCTACTATTTTCTGAAACATCAATATCATTTTTCTTCTGATGAATACCTCTAGTAAGAAGAAGATTTGGAGTTGAAGTAGCAGAATCACCACCATCAACTAATGCTGTAGTTGGATTAAGTACTGCATTATAGAATCTTTGATATCCATAGCCAGCATTATCTGTGATAATCTGGTCTTTCATTGCACGAATAGCAAGGTCTTTTGCTTTATTAAATATCCAAAGTGTTTCAGTAGATTGACTGTTAACATGGATTAAAGCAGACCCACCATAACCAACATAGAATTCTGCACCATACTGGACGTAATTATCACCACCATACTTAAGGTTGAATACCATCGCCCTTAGTAAGTCAGTGACATCATGGACACAATTTATAGGACCACCTGGGATTGTTAAAGATGGGAATTGAATTCTACCCAACGCTACAGCATTTTCAGCGATATAACGAATGTTTGCATCGATAGCATCACCACATTTTTGGTATATTGTTGCTCTTGGATTTTGCTCATAAGATTGGACTTGTGTTGTATCAGGTGTATTACCATCAACATAGTCTCTACCAAAACCATTTCTAAATGCTAATATAGCAATATCTCTAGCAATCTTAAATGTTGTAATAGATGCTTCCCATTCTGTCTCAATGTGTTTTAGAGAATTATTTTCTGTCTCAACATATAATGCAGATGCATCGTATATTTTCTCATTGCAATCAAATAGAAGGTCATGAGATACAGCATCAAGTATATCAACAACATCATCTACACAATTTACAGGACCACCTGGGATTGCAAGTGCTGAATACTTAGACATATCATTCATAATCTCAACAGCTTCCTGTGCGATTATTCTCTTATTATGTTGAATTGCATTGACAGCATCTACAAATCTATCATTAGCAGTGCGATTTATTTGTGGATATCCTTCTGGGTCAATAGTTACAGTATTGTCTCTATATGCACCACGTGCTGTATATAACGGTGCATAATAATCATCTTGATATTGTGCGGGTATTCCTAGAGATGCTGCAGTTTCACCTGGGCTGAGTAGTAATTGATTTACTGCTTTCTCTGCCAAATCCTCAGCATATGCAAATGCATCAAGCATTGGATTCAATTCATTCTCTACATGTAAAATATTCTCTTGACCATCTAGATATTGGTCAATAACATCCTCAATATTGTATGTGCCTCCTGTTGCTAAGTCACTAATAACTGAAGGNAGAATNAANTCCTTAAGGTCTCTNAAACAATATGGNTCACCATAGCCAGGCATGANTANNTAATCATATTCNGTGCCATCNATAGTTTGTGTATATTTGTTTTGAATATATCCAACTGTTTCTTCTGCAATGTAATCTCTATTCTTCCAAATAGCAACACCACCATCTCTAAATCTATCGCCAGTAGGTGCAAGGACTTCTAAGATGTCATCCATCAATGTCCTAACTTCATTCTGAATTGCAGTAGATGCAGGAGAAGAGAAGTTATTTGGTATTCTTAATCTTTGTGTGTAAGTACCTGTGAGGTCAGTGCTTGTAGTTGTGATAACCTNATTACATAAAGTCGCAGCATAATCCCATGTATACAGAGTTTGTAAAATCTCTTTTTGGACATGCTTCAATTTACCACTAACTTCTAGATAAGTCCTAGCAGTATAAAGTGTATTANAGTTACCACCATCTGCAAGGTCTTTAACTAAAGCAGCTAAAATATAGTCTTTAGTATCACGAATACATGTATTAGTACCACCGTATGACTGTGTCGCCATAGTGTCCCCAGGAATTGTAAAGTCTGGGAATTGTGCTTGCATATATCCAACTGCTTCCTCAGCAATCCACTCAGCGTTAAGTGAAATAATTCCTGCAGCGTCACGATATGCTGCCCTACCTAAATCAACGTCTTTGATGATAATATCATCTGTGCCATAATCTACCTTTCTAGCAGTAGCATTAGATGAGCGTTGACCAGTAAATGTTGCATAACATTCTGTAGTAGAAAGTATGAATGGTTGCTCACCATCTATACCTANTGAAATATTTTGTCTNGTATAATCAATTTGTGATGGAGGACTAAATGTAGCAGTGTAATCTGCTTGTCCTCTTCTCATGCAGAGTAAATCAATATATCCTGTAAATCCTAAACTCTGTTGGAATGATGTGCCAATCCATGCAGGAGCATANAGATAGTTATTTGTATCAGCAGCACTAGCGATAACATTACCATTAAGATATAGTGTTATAACACCAGTTGACCTAACAACTGCAAGATGCTGCCATACAGTTGCTTGGACTGTGCCACCCGATACTAATGTACTAGTGCCATTCGCAACGCGAATTGTTGAGCCATCTAAGTAAACTCTAAGACCAACTGATGCAGATGTGCGTCTGAAATCAAATATATGCTGTGTGCCAGATACTGCATCAGGTCTAAACCATGTCTCTAAAGTAAAGTCATCTGTGCCCCATGTAAAATCATAACTGTCTGCTGCAGCAAGATAACCATTAGAAGGGATTCTGACTGATTTACTACCAACTAGAGTAGTTTTTCTTTCTATAACACTGGTTGTGCAATTACTATTTGTTAATGTTGAGTTAGTAATAAATTCACCAGCTTGGAATGTGCCTGTAATAGCACCTGAGAATATCCACTTAAGACCTGTGTTAATACCAATAGCAGATGTTACTGCACCAGAAGTCATACCCTTAATCTGGTCACCAGTTACAAATAGACCACTAGACTTATCCTTATAAGCAAGTTTAATAGTCCTGATAGTCTCACCATCAACAAATGTGCCATCAGTAATAGATGATAATGCATTTACATTATCAAGGTCACCATGACTGATTGCAGTTGTTGCTATATCTGCTAAGGTTGCAATATATGCTTGGACGTTTGCACAGTTTTGTATAGACTGATTTCTACCAGATGCATAGTTGGGGTCAAAGTATTCTGCTCTACTACCACCACCCAAGAATACTGCATTAGGTAANGCAGATACNAANGTNTGAGTNTANCCACCACCAGACTTAACNGCTCCTGCNNTAGCANNNACAAATGTATGNGTATATAATGGNTCACTATTTTGTGCAGCAACAAATAANTTAATTGTAGTATCAGTCCTTGCAATAATTTGTAGAGGGACGTTAGATGCAGGGTCAGTATGGNCNNGGATATNNATGNTNNGTAGCATTATCATCCATTGCACATGTAAATGTAATGGAGNTATCGTCTAACTTAACATACTCACCGACTGATAGGTTATGAGCACCAATAGTCAATACCATCATACCTGTAGCAGGGTCGTATGTTGCATCTGTTGGAGTATGAGATACTAATGGAGATGAGCCAACGTCAAGGTCAATAGTTGTTGCACCTGTACCAGCAATAGTAATAGGAGTGTTAAATGCAGGGTCACCCGCTCTAGGATAATCATGGAATGTNTCATCATTATCCATGCTGCATGTAAACCTTATAGAATAAGGTCTAATTGTAACACTGTCGGATGTAGTCCATGTATGGTTTCCAACAGTCAACGTCATGATACCAGTTGTTGCATTATAACTTGCAGCAGTTACATCTCTTTCCTCTAATTCTACTGAGCCGTTAGTGTAAGGTCCTGCATATGTTGTTGGGTCATTAAGCATGTAACCTGTCTCTGAGACAGTGGCATTTCTCTTATAGTAAAGCAAGTTGTTGATTGCTCTAAACATCAAGTCTCTTGCCTTAGTGATTGCAGTGATTGAAGGACCTTCCTCACCAGTTAAACCATTACTAATAGGACTTCCATCAGCATTGAAATACTTCTTAGTAAATTCTACAGTGTTATAGTTACCACCATTAGAAACATCCTCTGCTACAGCATCAATCATTAGACCAATATCACGACGACATTTAGTCTGGCCTGTAGTGTATGTTCCAGCAGTTTCATCAGGCANCTCTGTTAGATTACCATTGGTTANAGTTGTNTCTACAATGTCATGTAAAGTTGTGATTGCTGCCTGCACGTCAGAGCAATTATCTGTGCCATTATTAGATGTGTTTGCTCCTGATGTNCCATAGTCATCATTAGGTGATGGGTCAGCAGTAATACCATGACCATCATAACCACCTTCATCTACCTCATTATGAGGTTTAAATGTGATGCCAGTTAGACTTCCAGATTGTGCAGTATAGTTAGCAGTAATATTGTTTACTATNGCCAACTTCATCCATTCTTTTGCTCTAGTGAAACCGTAACGTGTTTCAGCAGATTCGTTATTGATATATACAAAATTACCATCTGCATCAAAGTAATCTTGTGATAATTTACGTGTATAAACGTTACCACCTCTAAAGATGTCAACAGAGATTGCATCGATGTAATAATGAAGGTCACGAATACACTTAGCTGGGTCATTGACTGTAAGAGATGGATACTGTGTAATCATCTCATCATATGCTACAGCAGCAATATAATCCTTATTAAGTTGAATTAGACGATATGCATCAGAATATCTTGACCAAGGATTTGTAATTACATCACCTGGGAAATAGAAGTATGGATGCTCAACAGCAATCTGTGCATCTGCAAAATCGATAATTTCTTGCTTATTACCAAGAATCATCGCAGAGGCATCTTTAAATCTGTTTTCTGCAGTGCCATGGAATGAAGAGTTAGGATTATTATAATCTACCCTCTTATTGATAATTGTTGCTCCTGCAGAAATTGTGCCACCAGATAATCCAGTATATACGACTTCTGTGCTTCTTACTTGCTCAAAGTCTAAGAAATCATCATTTATTCTCTGAGAGGAATCATACAACTCTGTGGGTGTAATTGAAGACTTAGAAATGTCATCTACAATTACATTGGGGTTTGTGATGCTAACAAGACGCTCAAACAGTAATCCAAAGAATGTAGAGCCAGGGTTGATAATTAACTCGTCTACAACGTCATTTGTTGCAGGGTCTTCGTATGGAGCGATAAATGTGATTTGAGCAGCTATTTTAGACTTAGCAGAGTAAATATATTCGTTTAATCTTAAATCAAAGATTCCAGTCTCAAATCTTGGAGTACCTGATGTTTTACTTACAACAAGGCGGTCACTAATGACACCTTGCTCATCAATGTTGGTTTCCTCGATAATTGCAGTATCACCATCTAGATTAGTGATAGATTCGCCAAATTCAAAGATAGTTTCAGTATTAAGTAGAGTTACAGACTGTATAAGTGCTGAGAATAATTCTCCTCTTACAATCTCTTCATTAAGTTGGAATGTGCCTCCAGTTACGTTAATAACGTCAATATGTGCTAATCCACTGTCAATAACAGTTGCAAAGGTGTCTGAAAATTCACCTTGNACTTGTTGACCTAAAGTTGGGAAAATACCAAACTCATTTGTGCCATTTGAGTCATAAAGTGCAATTCTGTAGATAGGAGTTGTAGTAACACCNAAAGTCCTGTAATTAACTTTAGATGGTGGTTTGGGTGGCTCTGCAAAGACGATATTACCACCAACAATTTGATATGACTCACCTGGGGCTTGGACAACACCATTTAACGTAATTAGTAACTGGTCATCCTGCACAATGACTTGCTCACCTTCTACAGTGATTGGGAATTGTCTATCGATGCCATTAAATCTACCAGAGATGTCATCCATCTTTTTAACGATAGATGTCAAGATTTCTTCAGAAGATGTCAATCTTCTCTTTCTAAATAAGACTTCTGTGTTGTTATAGTCAGTATAAATTGGTTGAGCAGCACCAAATGATGTAATCTCNTTTACATTACTATAGTTGTTAATATTAACCTGTTTTGTAAATTCAGTCCCAATATTTCTTCCAGAAATGTCTTTACCGCCAGTCAACTCAAGTTGACCAAACATATTGAATCCTGCAGGGTGGTTATTGTCTAATACCTGTGTTTTCCAATCTGTAATAGGAATTTGAGACTTAATAACATAAGAGAAGTTTTGATAGAAGTAAGAGTCTTGAATCTTCTGGACAATCTCTGATGGTTTACCAACATCATCAATAAACCTACCTGGGGTGCGAGTTAGTGACCCAATATTCAATACACCACGAGCAATACTGAGGTTATCAATAATACCAGCTGCCTTAGATATTTGACCTGTTACTCTTTCCCCTCTTGCCCAATCACCAGTGTAATCAACAATCTTAAGAATCTTAGGACCTATTTGCCAACCAGTGTTAGTAGATACTGTGCCGACTGCAGTTGCTTGCTCTGGACTACTACCTTGATATACTTCTTCACCTTCTAGGAATCTAGATGTTTCTACAACAGCGACTGCTTGACCACCAAATACCTCAGTAAGTAATGTTTGACGACCACTACCCTGTGTCAAGAATGTAATATAGTCTCCACCTTGTGCTGCTTGTAAAGTCAAACCAAAACGTAATTGGTCAGATTCTAATCCTGCTGCTTCTCCTGCAATAGCATAATAAGTCTGTCCTGCAACTAAAGAAGTTAAACCCGCACTACTTGGTTTAGGTAATTCACCCTCTGTGCTACCAACATTATCAGCACGGAATTGGACTTCTGCACCAGTTGTAATACCATGTGGGAAGTTAAACTGTAGATAGTTAAGGTCAAGGTTTACAACGTAGTTGAATTCTGATTTTAGAGTTACAGTAGGCTCAGATGAATATCCTCCACCTGGGTTTTTAATGATAATCTCAGAAAGACGATTATTTTTAATAACTGCCTCTGCAGCAGCCCCTGTGCCTCCACCACCTTCGATTACAACAGCAGGAGTTGAAGTATATCCTGAACCTGGATTTGTAATCTTAATCTGTGCAAGTATAGATGTATTAAAGAGTTGTAAGTTTACAGGGAAGGTAATCTCTGGTTTTAGGGTATAGTCATGTGAATATCCAAAACCAAATTCATTATTCTTCAATCTCTTAATCTTACCGATATTTCTACCAGTTAAGAATACAGANGCACCACTACCNTCNGANGGAATNANAACATTTACACTNCCACCAGAACCTGCAAGTGTGCTNCCTAAGATACCTGGGATAGCATCGATGTCAATAGATGCAGTTGTGTATCCTTTACCTGGGTCGGTAACTGCTGCACNNNTAATTGTGCCNGANCCAACNTCATCATCTAATTCTACAGTAATTGTTGCTTTANCACCTTCTCCATCTCCNNNNATAGGCACATCATAATATACACCTGGGGCATATTCTGTACCTCCATCAACNACGATAANTTTTTCAATTTGTCTGAAAGATGCAATGTCACTAATAATAGGTAACTTCTGATAGAAACCACCTGGGCTAACNAGTTTAATACTNTTNATAGGTCCTACTGCTCTTGTAGAAGTTGTAGAATAGAATGTATATGGATTATCAAATTCATCTGTAATAATNTCTGCAGNGTTTCTCTCAGGTTCTTTTAATAGTGGGAATTTGAATTGGAAATCAGTTACAATTTCNGATATAGTAAATGTGCCTTGGAATGGAGTTGTAATAACATCAATAAATGAGTTAGCACCAACAGGTGAATCTGCACCTAATCTAGATGGGTCAAAGTAGTATGAGATGTTAGTAACNTCACCTAATACNGAGAATTTAACNAAAGGTGAGCTAGACCCAGTNGCATCAATACCTGGGGTACCTGCTCTCTCAATATTNTTAAATGAATATTCTAGTTTATACTGGTTATCCTGTGAGAAAGATAGGTAGTATCCAAAGTTAGAGGGGTCTGAAACATCAAAAACATATTGATGATTTCTAGTAAACTCTAAGGTTGGGTGCTTACCATATATGTTAACTCTAGCGATTGCATTATTAACAAATGCAGGTTCAGATAATGCAGTTTCTCTAATAGCAAATGTAAATTCTCTAGACCCAATAACTTGGTCGATAAAGAAACTACCATTAAACTGATTACCTTGGAATCCCTCTGTAAATAGAATGTCTCCTACTAGGAAATTATGTGGAGTATTTGAAGTTGCATATACAAATTCAGTCCTTACCTCACTTGCTCTTATAATATCTTTTTCCAATCTTGCAGTTACACGAATTTTCTTAACACCCGCAAATCCAGATATTTCAACACTCTTTTCATCAGCAGCAAGAGTTATATTCTGACTGCCAAGTGAAACAACGTCCCCAGGAATGTATGTTGAGCCAGGCTGCACTGCTTCAATTCTGACAGAGTAGTTGTTACCCATGTCATATGGCATTAATCTCGTATAAAGACTAATCGCTTCAATAGTTTCTATAAATGTCCATGTAACACCACCATCTGTATCATCACCAGTAGTGTGTATAGGTGCAGTTGTGCCTGCAACACCACCACCACTCGCTGCTACCTCATAAACATTTAACTTATACCATACACGTTGTCCAGTAGCATATAACAATCCAGGTACCCACTCAGGCATGTCTGACCCAAGATATTGAGGTCTAGGATATGGGTGTTGTGTTAAGTCAACAGTAAATTTACCCGCATCATCAATAAACGCCCAGTTAATAACTCCATCACTTACAACACCAGTTGTGTGGACAGGTGCAATACTACCTGATGTACCTGCTCCCTGTGCTGCATAGATTCTCTTACCATTATAGACTCTATCACCTGTGTTATATGCAACACCAGACTGCCATGGGTCTTCCTCTTCTATAGTATCAAAGTAAGTGCCTGTAATCTGGTTTACATCATTAGCAGTTGTGCGGAATCTATCANTATTNTTGAAACTACCNTATGCNTTACCAATTTTATATTTTGTGCCAAACCCAGGATTTAATAATGTGCCTTCTGGGACATCAACAATCGTAGCATATGCTGTTGTAATTCCTGCAGAGTTAAATTGCTGTAATATACTACCCTTAGTTAATTTTACACCTTGAGTAAATGTAAACTCTCTAACATTATCAATTTTCTGATATAAAGCATCTCTTAAGTAGAATTTATTAACAACGTTTGCAGTAATTTGTAGTTGTCTACCTTGTGGTGATGGTATGGTAGATGTCTTAGTGCCATACTCATATTTGTTTGCTGTTAATGTATATGTGCTATTAGTCAGAGTTGATACTGTCTGAGACATATCAAGAATCTGTAATCCACCAGGTCCTACCTCCCATACACTGATTGCAGGGATATTAACACTACTCCATAATGTATTGGGAGTGATATCCGCAAATGTATAGTTTGTATGGTTAGTTAAACCAGACATTGTATATGACCCTGCCTTACTGTGTAACCTATCAAACTTAATAAGAGCAGCATCACTATTAGACATAGTGATAGGAATTTCAGCAACAGGCACAGAGAATGTTGCAGAATAAGGTGCTACATCATCAATTACCAAGTCATCAACATGACCAACGTAACAATTAGCAGATGATGGNGCAGCACTAGGTCCTCCAACAGTTAGAGCAGATAGAGATACATCTGTAGTGCTCTGATACTCAACTGCTAGATTACCATTGATATAAACTTCATACTTGTAAAGACCTAATGATTCTTGACGTTTTTGGAATAATACATGATTCCATGCTGCACCACCAAAACCTGTCCAGTATGTTGCTGCAGTAGACCCTGCTACTTGGACATTATTAAGGTGAATATAAACCTTACCAAACCCAGGTGATGTTGAATCTCCATCTAATTCACAGAATATCTCTTCACCAACTGTGGGGAATACATGGAATAATATTGGTTTGTGATTAGTTGCATAGGTTGTGGTATTCATAGCAAACCATGCTTGTGCAGACCACTCTACAGTTACAGTATTAAGGTTTGTTATTGCGATTGGTGCAGCAGAGTTAATNTTCATTGACCCTGTGCCAAACTTATAGATGTTTGTATCTACAGATATCTCAGACTGGTTTATATACTGCCATGTGCCTTTGTTAAGTTTAGTATGGTCAAATGTTAAGTTAGTATCATCATTGAAACGGAAAGATGCCAACTGATTTGGCACTTGACGGTCTATGGCAAGTATTGGGTCACCTGAGTTATCTACAGAATGTCCTTTTGACTTAAATCCAACAGTAGCAGTATCATCAACTTTAGTTTCTGTAAGTATAGTGCCATTATACTTCATGTAAGTAATAATGGAATATCTGTTATTCTCAGACTCATCAACATCAGTTACTACAGTGTAATTACCAAATTTATCGACAGTTACACCAGAATGGTATATGTTTCTAAATGTTGTATTAGTAAGAGTTAATGTTTTTGCCCACTCCCATTGTGATTTNGCAGTTGCATATGCAAACTTNTTAATTTGTATTTTATCAGTNTTAGCAGTAGCGTTNTTATAGACGTCGAATATTAAAACAATATCACCATAATCATCTTTAATAAATTCTGGGTTTCTAACGTATCCACCAATAGCTGGCATTTGACGGATATAGTCAATNTCAATATTTGCTCCATCATAGTAGATTTCACCAAATATTAAATCATTATTCTCATCATTTACACCAGTAAAGAAGAATCTATCATCTGACACCCACATAACCTGTGTCATTTCTTCTGACCCATCCTCAGATGCAATCTTACGTTTCTCTACTAAGTTACCATCTATATCACACTGAATAATCCACATGTCATTGGGGTCAGGTGAATTACTATCTGTATAACCACCAATGTAGATGCGTTTCTCTTGGTCTAATGCAATAGTTGTAATAAAGTCTCTTCTTGTGCTACCAGATATACCAGCTATTGCTTTCTGCCATTGTAAAACACCATCAGGTTCGTTTGCATTATTGAATCCAGATTCAAATTTTGCTAACCATATGTCTGGGTTGTAGACTGCGTTTTGAGGGTCATATGTTTGGCCTGTAACATAAATGACGTCGTTTTCTTGTGACGTATCTAGATACATCTTTATGAATTCAGCTCTCTTCTGATTCTGGTTTTGTGGAATGTAGTATCTCTCCCAAACTCTTTGACCTAAGTCATCAAACTTAGCAAGGAATCCAGATTGGTCTCCATCAGTTTCAACAATAGTACCACAAATATATGTAAATCTATCATCAGTTGTTTGGATATCATTTATTTCTACATTGGCAGTTGCTTCAAAATATTCTGATAACCAATAACGAGTTTTCTTAAATTGTTGTGGATGTGATATACGAATCTGAGGAGGATTATCAGGGTCNTATCCATTACCAGAGTTGATGATATCAACAGTGTTGATATTACCAGTATTAAGTAAATTAATTTGTAATTGAGCATCTTGACCTGATGCAGTAATCAACTCAAATGTTGGTGGGATGTCAGAGTTATATCCTGTACCTGATGTATTAACAGTTANTGACTCAATACCCGCAACAACTTTTACTTTGAATAGTTTGTTAGTATTATCAATAATAGGTGTTGAGTTAACGATGATTTCATCTTGTGCTCTTAACTCATGACCAATATCAGTTGTAATAACACCATAAGGACGGTCACCAATTATCTCCTTAGTATACTGCATAACAGTATTACCTTTAACGGATTCGATAATTGCAGATGCACCAAAACCACCAGTGTCAGTATCATCAAAGAATACAGTATCATTAACCTGATAAGACTCACCTGGGTTTTCAATAACAAATCCGTCTATCTGAGCAGATTCAAATTGTGTAGTTGTCTCAACTTCAATGTCAACTCTAGATTCTGCAGATACTCTTGGGAAGTAATCGTAAATTTGTAGAGTTGCCTCTTCTGACATCTCGAGTATTTCTTGTTGCTCATTAGCATCAATAATACCGTCATTGTTACTATCCTGCACCTCAAAGATAATAGGATAACCTTCTATCTCAGTTGTAAGGACATCTGCTTCTTGGTTAGGTTGACGGTCAACATCAATATCAACATTTACATATGGGTCTCTAAATCTTACAACACCGTCTGGAATATTCTCTTGTGTTGCAGTTTGAGCGAAATTCCAATTATCAGGAAGTGAGTTAAACTGAGGTCCTAAGATATAAGGGAATTCTGGCACACCAGTGTCTGATGCATCAATAGTAATGAAGTATGCATATGTGCCATCAGGATACTCAGGAGTCTTACAAAAACGACCATTGTAGTTGTCTAAGTCACCTGATTGGAAGTCGTAGAAATAATCAGCAACAAATGTACCTGCAGGGTAAGTAGAAAGTAGAGGTCCGTCAACTCTAGCAGGATTTGGGTTAGTTGCCTCATCATATACAACATTTGCTTTTAGTTTATATGATGTGCGTAATCTTCTGATACCACTGTTTTGGTCAGTGGGGTCAATATAACCATAAGGACCGTATATTGGGTTACCATCAAATGCCCAACCTAATATTGGAGAATGTTGGAAATTAGATTCTAATTCTTGGAATTGTTGTGTAACAGGATTTAAAAATACGTTATCTCCAACAACATATCTTAATTCTTTAGGGTCTGATAAGTGTGCATATTCACCACCAAACTGGTTGTTATATCCAGTAAATACATAACCTTTTGCATTATCATACTTAGNCGCTAATTCATATTCTAAGTTTTTATTCCATTTAAAGACTTCTGGAGTAAATTCTGCAAGTTGACCAACTGCCTCTAATCTAATAGTTGTATTACCCTGTGTATATCCTATGCCTCTGTTTGTAATGACAATTCCCAATACACGACCTTTATCTTCACCGATTGTGCCAATAGTTGCTTTTGCAATCGCACCAAATCCATCTCCGTTGATAATAACAGTTGGTGCAGTTGTATAACCACTACCTGAGTTAATAATAGCGATAGATACGATTCTACCNTTAATAACAATCGCTTGTGCTAATGCACCTTCACCAGAATTGACTCTTACAGTAGGAAGTGATGTATAACCAGTACCAAAGTTAGTAATGTTGACAGATTGAATAGACCCTCTAACACTTGCAGTTGCTTCTGCTCCTGTGCCTCCACCACCTGTAATAGAAACACTAGGTTGTGCTGTATATCCACTACCACCTTGCTCAACTAGAATTCTTGTTACTCTACCACCAGTAATAACTGCCTGTGCAGTTGCACCACTACCATTTCCTCCAACAATCGATACNAGAGGTGATTCTGTATATCCACTACCTCCTGCAGTTACATCAAATCCTGTAAGACTACCATTAACGACAACTTCTGCAGCAGCACCTGTACCTCCACCACCGTTAATCTCTACAGTTGGTTTTGCTCCTGCATCATATCCTTCACCAGAATTGTCAACAGTAATTTGTGTTAAAGGTCCGAATTGGACGAATTCACCAGATTTATATCCCCAAATAGATACACCGTTTATCCATGTACCTATTGGACTATTGGCAGCAATGTCCTGTCTTTCAGATATAGTTTCAACGACTCTAGGAAATCTTAGTAACTTTCTTTGGTTACCTGGGATAAGAGCAGACCCAGTAAAAGGTCCTATCTTGTAGTTGGGTAATCCTGACGCTGCAACATAAACATAAGAGTCATTAAAGAAAGAGTTTTGGATATTAGTAGTAAATTCACTAACAACGTTGTTAATAGAAGTTACATCTGACTTACCTCTGTTTAAGTCAACAGATAATAGGATATTACCCTCAGGTATTATTTCTGTAGGGACGTTTAATTGATAAGAGAATGAAAAGTCGTCTAAACGTGCAGTAACGGTAAATGTGCCATTGTAAACAACAGGGTTAGCACCATATATGGTAACTTGGTCAGAAACAAGTAAACCATGTGGATTATCNCAAACTATAGTTGCAGTTTGNTTATTAACACCACCTGGGGTAACTGTAGNTAACTTTAATAAGTTTTTTAACGTTATATAACCAAGAAGTTAATCTTTCGTCAATATCAGTCGCACCTAAGTTAGCAACTTTTAATTTATCACCTTTTAGATAATATGACCCAGTATCGTTTAGTACTGTTGTACCTGCCTCAGCAATACCGAGAATTCTCATCTTACANTCGGTATCTGTGCCAAAATTNGTATATACGAAGATATCAGACTGGACAATAGTACCTGGGTCCCAATCNTCTACAACACCNTTTTTACTACGAGTACATTCAATAAACTGGTTAAGTGACTTCTCTTTATACTGGACTTGCTCTACATCGTTNATTAATATAGTACCATTTCTCTCAGGCCATCCAATAGTCGAGTCAACGGTAATTATTTGACCATCTGTAGATANAGGCTCAACTAAAGTCGTTTTATAAGGAATCTTAAANTCACCAACTAANGTTTCTTCAGATATTGCNAATTCNTAGATTGTNTCAGTACCTTCAATAATNGTAATGACGTTTTCAATCAATGCNTTTGCTTGTTTNATGTTTAAGTCAACAGCATCAGCATATTGGACTACTTGGGAGTCAATTAGGTTAGCAGGGTCACCAGATATCAACTCAGCACGTAAAACAGTGTCTACGACCCATGTAGCGTTGGATGCAGAGATGATTTCGTCTCTTGGGTAGAATAATGATACATTCTCACCAAAAAGAATTTTAAACAAATATTGAGTTGCTAATTCTGTACCTTTTGAGATATAGAAGTCACTAATATTTTTAATTACTTGTACTGGATTTACTTTGTTTAAATCAATGTCTAAAGTAGGTAAATACTGTCTTCTAAACTTATCAAANACCTCTTTGATAAACAAACTGTCAAGGTTTGCAACAACTGCCCCTGAGAGGTGATTTGACTGTCTTAAATTTGATTCTTTGGCATATATCTCGTTATGATAATTGTCGTATGTAACAGCACCAGAAACGCCTCTAGAGCAGTTTAAGAAGGCAGAAGGTGAATAACCTATCCCAGGTTCTATTACGTTATATCCAGTAACTTCATCAAATCCAACATCTAGAGATGCTCTTGCTGCTTTAGGCTCAGCAATGAAGATTTTAGGAGGAAACTCGGTGGAATATCCACTACCAAAATTAGTAATGTTAATATCAGTAATTTCACCGTTGAATATGGTCGCTGCAGCAGTTGCACCAGTACCACCAATAGGTTCGCCAAATCCATCCTTTCTATCGTCAACAATATACACAGATGGAGCATCAGTGTAACCACTACCACCTGTTAACATCTCAATGTTAGTAACTGACCCAGATGCAACAGTAACNTCAAGGACTTGTGCACCAACAGGGTCTATNATAGCAACTCTAGGTGCAGTTACATANCCTCTACCTCTATTGGTTATTTGTATCTCATATACTTGACCATCTTGGTTTATCCTTGCTTGTGCTTGTGCATTAATACCGTCAGCAGGAGCAGGGTCAATATACACAGTAGGAGGGTTAGAATAACCACTACCCATTGTTAATACTTGAATACTGTCTACATTTACTCTACCTTCACTATCGATTGTGCAAGGAGTGATTGTAGCACCAGAAGGATTCTTAAATGTAATAGATGGGATAAATCCATACCCACTTCCACTATCATCTATAGTAATACTGTCAACTGTACCTGTTTCATCATCTACAGTCAACGAAACCCTTGCAGGAGTGCCATTAGGGTCTGTAGGGGTTGCTACAACAGGTATAGGTGGATTATAAGAGTTATATCCTTGTCCACCGTCAATTAAGTTGATATTTTTGATACCACCAATCAAAGACCTAACAGTAGCACCACTTCCATTAGCAGAAGTGATAGTTACCTTAGGATTAAAGTCTAAACGATATTTACTACCACCTGTTTTAGGAATAATTCTGGAAACTTGCCCTACAGAGTTGACAGCAACAACAGCAGAAGCACCACTACCAAAAACAGGAGCAATGTACTCAACTGACCTAATATCAATGTCGTCTGCTGCTCCAATAGGATTTTTAAAGACTACAGTAGTTTCAAAAACGGTATAATCAGTATATGGCTCTTGTAACCTTCCATTTTTCTGAATTACGAGTCCAATATCAGATGTTGGATTATATGCAACTCCATTTACTCGTAATGGGTAATTTTTTGTGCCCTGCCACTCTGTATAGCTAATATCATCTAATGTTATGATAGGTTGGTCTGCATAACCGACCAAATATGTAATCTGAGTAAATTCTGAGTCATCTGCACCACTTCTTGCTCTAGGTGCTACTGTAAATACAATATTGCTACCATTAAGTGTATAGTCGACCCCAGCTGTCAACATATCGTTATATGTAATGACTATGAGGTGCTCTGCACTGGGAGGTGCTACAGGAGTGCCTAAAAATGATAAAGGAAACTCTCTTCTTACACCATCAAACAACATAAATGGATTTTCTAGTTGTTGTTTCTTTTTATTGAATTGTGGGTATGATACACCTGGGGTAATGATGGCATCAGGTCCTCGAGTCACAGACTCGTAGTAGATAACCTCATTATCAATCATTATCGAGCCATTTTTCTCGATAAATCCGTCAATACTCTCAATTTCTATTTTTGTATCAATCGTGCTAATATCATCAAGCAATAATGTAGAGCTTGACAGCNTTTTAGAGGTATAACTGTCAAGATTGAGATAATTTAGCAGATTATTCAGAATGTCATAAGGACGTCCTGTTTTCTCTTGAGATTTGTAATACTCAAAGAGAAAATTTACAAGTTGTCTATCCTCTTGCCTAATAAACTCAGGAAGTTGATTTTCAACTCTATCCGATACGTTAATATTCTTCGTTTGCATTCNTCACCTAGAAACAAGAGGTATCTACAGGATACGTAAAGGTATCAGAGGGGTAGTCAATGATATTTAGACCACTTGTGTCACCTAAGTTATAACCAGAGAAATTGTTAGGGTCAAAAGACGCAATCGGTAAACTTTGAGTGTTATAATCAATAGGATTGACTNTTGGGTTAAAGAAAGTTGGGTCTACACCTGGGGGAATCTCAATAGTTGGAGATATTGGCATAACAGAGATTGGAAGTTGCTCTGTACCGTCAGGTGTTTGCTGAATAGCAATAGGACCTACNCAAACTTGNCCANTTNNATAGTCTACAGTGCCTACAGCAGCATTTAAGATAACTTCTGTCTCATCTCTAGTAGTAACCAACATAAGATTGCCCATTCCATCGTCTCTAATGTTTACAGGCACTAAAACTTGTGTTGATTCGTCAGTAGAGAAGACTGTGCTAGTTGTAGCAGCACTAGAAGTTGTCCCAGTGGTCAAATTGACCAATTCTTCAGTATAATCAGTTGCATAGAATGTGCCAGACTTAACAACAGAGAAATTAGGCTTACATTTCTCACCTAAATTGCTTCCGTTACCTTCTGGGTCTCCTGCAAAACTACTTGGGTCATAAAGTGGGTTACCAAAATCCAAACATTGTGTAAATACGTTACCAAAGGTAAATTTGTCTAAATTTTGACCCAATGTAAGTTGTGTAACGTTACCAGAAATTGATGTATCACTATTATCGACCATTGCACCAAATTTTGACCCTTCAATTCTATTATTAAATCTGTCAGTTTGTCCATTTCTGTTATACTCATCGATTGACTGTAAAATTTTAGTACCTAANTGACTTCCAGTAAGNGNAGTGCCATTTGCGTTGTAATAAACGTAAACTTTTGGAATAATATAGAAACTGGTTGGGTCAATGACCTCAGGTTGGATAGATGCAACTGCATACTTTCTCAAATCCTTTTCAATTTTTGCTTTTGTAGACTCATTCAGTTTATTTCCTGTTTTTGGTCTAATTGCAACGTATACCTTACCATATACAGGAGGAGATAGTTTCTCGCCACCATAGGCGGTTACAGACGCTGCCTGTGGGTATATTTCAGTAACGATGTGTTCATAGTCTGATTCAGTTACAGCACGGTTTTGAGTCGCATATGCTCTAGGTGCTCTAAATTTAATACTCAATGAGGATTCTTGCTCTTCACCCTGCTGACCTTTCTCCTTTGTCATTGTGGTGATATTCTGTGGAGGTATCACACGACCATCAGAGTCTTTTATCTGTCCTATAAATGCAAAGTTGTCAGCACCGTTTGCTTCGACACCAAAAGTGGTGACATAATTCATAGTGATGTATTCACCATCAATTAAACGACGTCCAATTATACCATCTCCAAAAATAATCTTATATCTTTGGTCATCAGTCTCTTCAAGATAAAAAACACGAGAGTTTTCATCAAGACCAGTTACATTCCCTGCTAGATTATAAGTATCAGTTTCACTAGACTGAGCATTTGGTGAAATATCTACAGTTAGTAATTCAGTATCAACATTTTCTGCAGGAATTACAAATTCTTGATTCTTAGTATAATCGACTGTGTAATTATATGTTAATAAGTTTCCTTGATATATGATAACGTTAGAAAAGTCTGCGATACCTGTGCCTGTATCTACTGGCACTTGAATATCTCTAGTTAAAGTAAACGTAAATGTATCTAATGCGTTATCAGCAACAAATACATCTCCTTTACTCAATATACAAAACTCAGGAAACGTAGTGCCATTCAATGCTGTAGTGGTTTGTGCTTTTATATGGACACATGCCTTAGGTGCTTTGATTGAGCGTGGAGTGTAATTTAATTGTTTAGCAATTCTTACAATATTATCTCTTACAGTTGCAGATTCTAAAAATGCTTCATTCAATGCCATATTAGCATTAAAAGCAGTGTAGTAAGTATTGTAAGCTAGAATGTCAATAAGATATGAGGCAGCACTACCTTCAAAATCATAATCAGTAAACTCTTTCCTAGTCCTTAGGTAAGACCTGATTGATTCT
>FUFK010064694.1_pt1 | contig 24348 bp, 14 predicted proteins | sample 1021851 | NCBI WGS metagenome assembly FUFK01 (sample SAMEA51879418, study PRJEB19060) | metagenome | reverse complement strand
ATCTTCCCATTGAATAGTTTCGTTTGTTTTAATAGTTGAACGAGTAAGAAACGCAAAACCAGCGTCCTCGTCTGAGAAAACAACTTCTCTATAATCTGGATGTATACCTTGTTTCATAGTTCTACTTTACAATAATACTTTTATTACTTTACAAGATTATTTTGCTTTTGCGACATCCTTTAAGAATGCATCATTACTTTTAGTTTCTTTTAATTTATCGATCAAAAGTTCAGTNGCTGCTCCGCCTTCAAGGGCTACCAANACTCTTCTAAGAGCCCAGAGAGACTCAAGCTCTTTTGGNGANACGAGTCTTTGCTCTTCTCTGGTTCCTGAAGGTGTGACATCAATAGCTGGAAATACTCTCTTATCAGCAAGCTGNCGATCAAGACGTAACTCCATATTTCCTGTACCTTTAAATTCTTCAAATATAACTTCATCCATCTTTGAACCAGTCTCTACAAGTGCTGTTCCAAGGATTGTTAAGCTTCCCCCACCTTCAATATTTCTCGCAGCACCAAAGAATTGTTTTGGAGGTGTAAGAGCTGTTGAGTCAACACCACCAGAGAGAATTCTACCGCTAGCAGGTGTTGCTAAGTTGTGAGCTCTAGCTAAACGTGTGATTGAGTCAAGAAGAATGACAACATCTCTTCCTTCTTCAACTAGTCTTTTAGCTCTTTCAATTGCTAACTTAGAAACTTGTGTGTGCTCATCCGGTGGTCTGTCAAAAGTAGAAAACACAACTTCACCATCAACTGATCTCTGCATATCTGTTACTTCTTCTGGTCTCTCATCAACCAATACGACCATTAAGTAAACCTCTGGATTATTGGTGGTAATTGAATTTGCAATTTCTTTAAGAATTGTGGTTTTACCAGCTTTTGGTGGAGAAACAATTAACCCTCTTTGCCCTTTTCCTATTGGTGCAATCAAGTCAATTATTCTAGGAAGAATTTTTTCAGGCTTTCCATCCATTTCAAGTTTTAATCTCTCATCTGGAAACAGAGGTGTTAATTTATTAAAATCTACTCTCCTAGCAAGTAGCTCAGGATCAGCATCATTTACAGTGCTTGGTTCGATAAGTGCGGGATATTTTTCTTTTTGTCTAGGTGCACGAATTGGTCCAGAAACCATATCTCCTTTTCGCATTCTAAATTTTTTAATAAGTCCTGCTGCAACATAAACATCGTCTTCACTTGGCTTATAACCATTACAACGCAAGAAGCCGTAACCCTCTGGAAGAATATCAAGAATACCATCTCTAGTGTCACCTTTTTTTATTTCACTGTCTCCAGAACTGACTACAGAAGGTCCGTCATCATTACTTGATTTACTAATAACTTCAGCTACTTCAGTTTCTTCTGTATCTAAAATTTCATCACTGTGTTTAACTAATAAATCAATTAGTTTTGCTTTTTGTAATCCCTTATGTTCAATGCCTAAACTTTCAGCTATTGACCTAAGGTCTGCTACAGGTTTTGATTGTAATTGTGATCTTGCGGACATTCTTTCTCCTATATAAAATCATATTTTTTGGAAATGATTTGTGAATTGTTTTGTCTGAAAGACACCTTTATTATATACATACTTTTTTTAAAGATATAGTTTTTTAATTTTTTTAATTTAAAGGTCTAATTAATGAATAAGGAACAACTATTACTAGTGTTGCTAGATAATAAAATACACCAAATACTGCCATTTGAGGCAAATTGAAAAGTATTGAAAAAGTTAATACTATTGGAAAATTCTGACATAAAGCTTCAATAGAAACTGTCACTGCATCCTTTTTTTCGATCTTTAAAAGTCGAGAAGTACTTTCAACTGCTAAAAAGACGACTCCTATAGCAACAAGGACAATAGTTATGCTCTCTGAAAAGTAATCAACTAGTGCTTCACGTAATTCAAAAGGTCCAGTTAAAGAAATTACTGCTATATATAGTTTTAAAAATTTATCTAAAAAGGAAGATAATTTATTTACAATGCCTATATCTTTTGAATTTAGGAAATAGCCAATTAGAAAAGGTATGAAAATCAATAAAGTTAATTGGGTTAATGTCTCTAAGAAGTTAAAAGAAAACCCCTCTGCATCAATTGAAATAATACTTAACCAAAAAACTGTCGTAAATGGGGTTATGAGTGATGTAAGTGAAGTAAGTGAGACTGAAAGAGGTATGTTACCTTTTTTAAAATGAGTTAAAATTCCAGATATAAAACCACCTGGTGCCAACAAAACAATCGCAATTGAAACAGCAAATATACTTGTGTTAAAGACTAAATATAAGGTTAACCCAATTAAAGGTAAGACAAATATTTGAAAAAATATTGCATAAGAGAATGTTATTTTATTTTCTATCGTTTCTTTTATATCTCGATATTTCGTTTGAGTACCTAAAAAATAAAACATAACAGGAATCATTGGAGTTATAGTTTTAAAAGTTATAGAAGAAGAGATTAAATTGCTTAACTCTTGAATAGACATATTAAAATCATATTGTTTTAGTTGAATAATTACAAGTATCTAAAGCTTTATAAAATAATCATTTAGATTAGAATCTATTCTAAGTAAATAATTTAATCTTCACAGCAAAGAGCTATGTAATTTTCTATATATGTTCTCTCTGATTCTTCTAGAAAAGCATTATCACGGTAGTAAACATAATCTCCCCCGAAGTAAAGGACCAGCGCATCAGCAAACAATTCCTCACTCCCAAAAAATTCTTGAGCGTCTTTCCTTTGGTTTTCTCCTTCGGGATTCACACAGTTTCTTGTTAAATACGAGAGTGCATGAGATGTTTCATGAAGCAATGTATCGTAAGCTCTATTGTTAGCAAATGCTTTATTGGAAACCCAGACAGATAATTTCCAATTTGAATTTGTTGAGCCATCTGCAAATGTTCCTGCTGAATCCCACACGCCAAAAGGGCACCTTCCCAAAATTGTTGCGGCGTAAGAGTGACATCCATTGACAAATATGACATTGTTTTCCACAGATTTTCTCAATTCTTCTGGTAAATTATTAACTAATCCGTCAAGATTGAATTGATTTTGACCTTCAAATCCATCAAATGACGTAAACTCACCCTCGTAAATTTCAATATTTTCAGTACTATCCGTATTTATAGTGACTGAGTCATCCTTTTCTGATACTTCAATTGTTGTTGTAGTGACTGGAACTGTTGTAGTTGTTGTTGATGATGTAGTTGTTGTTGATGATGTAGTTGTTGTTGATGATGTAGTTGTTGTTGATGATGTAGTTGTTGTTGATGATGTAGTTGTTGTTGATGCAACTGTAGAAGATTCAGTACTTCCAATATTTGCTTGAATACTTATCTCAATTGGATTATTAATTACGTATATATAAGACCCACCTATGAATATAACAATTAAGACAACAAGAATTGTGGTGAATTTACCACTCATTTACTGATTCGTTTAACTCATCATCTATTAGATCTGATATTTCTGTATCGTCCAGCTTTAAACTTTCTTCATAATCAGCGGGCCTATTCAATTCAGCATATTTTTTCATAAAGTTACCAAGTAAGAGAATAATCAATATATAAACCAATAAAACAATCATAAATCTGTAAGCTAATGATCCGCTCTCTAATAAAGTTTGTTGTAGTTCGTTAAACTCACTATCCGGTGGCAAAACAAGAATTCTTATGAAAAGCCATATACTAATCAAAAAGCTAACAATCGGCATTGCTTGATATATTCCATCTGAGTCTCCAATTGCATCAAATAACTCGTTCCCTCCCCATGGAACTGCTTTAAATATAACTCCCTCTAAACACATCAAATAAGTAAGTTTACAAATTGCCATTAAAACACCCGAGGAACTTACAGATTCAAATGAAGTAGCGTAAAAGAAAAAATATCCAACTATTGAAAGACTAATCATTGAGTAAAATTTTGGTGACAGCTCAGCTTTAGGTCTATTTGAAATTACGTGTATGGCCGCAATAAAACCAAGTATAAATCCAAATGGAAGATCGATAACAATAAATAGTACGGTCGAGAGAACAGCAAAAAACATAGCTTGAGGATTCCAAGAAAATTTTACAATTTGATCGTATAAATAATATTCAATGAAAGACTCTATACCCTCATAAAAGAAAGTAACAATTACAAGTCCAAATAAAACTCCAAGAAATATTGCTAGGTTTTCATCTCGTACTTCAAATGTAAAACCCTCTTCAACAAATGCATACAAAAGAGAAGTAATAAGAGCAACAAGAGATATCTCCATTGCTGTTTCAAGTTTTGTTTTTTCTTTTAATTTAGATTCACGATTTGACCATCTAACTCTATAGTGAGCAATTATTCTATTGAACCATTCCTGAGCAAGTAAAACTCCATAAAACAAAAATATAATTCCAGAAGTTATGAGGAATGCAAAAGCATTCTTTTGCTGATCTGAAAAATCAATATCACTAAAAAGTGGAATCGTTGTGATAAGTTCATTTGTGAATGTTATATTTGTTGATGTATCAACAACATTTTCTTCTTCATCAAATATATCACTTTCTACAGGCACTGTAGTAGTCACCTCTGGCAACTCAGGAATTTTATTAATTATATATTCATCTGATGTAATTTCAGTTGTTATGTCTCTGTAACAATAAACTGAGTCACAATCCGGCCCACTATATTGTGTGTAGTTTGTGGTTAAAATTTTTAAAATAACAGAAAGATTTGTTGTACCATCCCACTCTAAAATTTTTTGTCCTTGATTTGAGTATTCACTAAACTCTTGAGGCTCACCAAGCAATCCATCAGGTGTAAGTTCACGAACTGAGAGAATTACTTCATCAATATTTTCAATCCCATTAACTAACCATGAAATCTGTAAATTATCTTTATCTATTCTTGCTGAATCTATTTCAATAGTTGCTTCATCAGTATCATATAATTTTGTATCTGAATATCCATTGTTAAATACACCGTTAAAGAACGAAAAGAAAAATATAAATGAAATAATCAGTTTTTTCACTATCCAAACACCTCAACTTTTTCTAATTGTCCTATAACTATGAGCCTTTGTTTTGCTGAAAATTTAGGATGACAAGTTGTTAACGTAATTCTGTCATCACCATAATTTTGTAATACATAATTATCTTCTGGAGAAACTATTTTCACCTCTATAATTTTATATTTATATTGATTTGTATTTGTCTGAAATATTATTGTTTCACCAATCTGAACTCTGTCAAGATTGCCAAATGGAGCTCCATAAGTAGTTCTATGACCGGCAACTGCAAAATTTCCACCTGTACCAGGAAGTGAAGTTCCAAGTATATATCCTGGTCCATATTCTAATTTTTTGTTCGTTGCTCCGAAAACTACGTAATGATTTATATTTGCGGATAGAATTGTTAATCTTCCAACTACGTCAGGTAGGAACTCTGCTTTTGCTGCTTGATTGGTAAGAGTTTTTGTTGCAATTGAAATAATTGACTCTTGAAATTCATCAGTTTGTTCTAAATTGTCTAAAGATTGTTCTGTCATCATATTTTGGTTTCTTATTTCAGAAAGATTAAGTTCACTGACTTGAAATTTGTTTTCCAATAAATTTTGTTCATCATTAATAACTGATGTAGAAAAAAACGTTTGGTTAACAGAGTAAATTAGAATTATAAATCCAACTATTAATAGGCCTACACCAAGTGGAAGAAGAGATCTTTTACCTGTGTTTTGGGTTGATGCAGATCTACTTGCTTTTGTTACTTCTCTTTGTCTTCGGTTTTTTTTTAGTGGTAAATCGAATATAAGTCTTGGAATATTTCTGTGTTTTTCAACTGGTTTTTTTGTAAAGACAATTGAAAATCGGTTAGATGTCATCAATGTTAACTTCTCTCGTAACATTTCCTCTGTGACGTCAATACCGAGATATTTTGCATTTTTGGATATATTTTTAACTGCTGAAGTTAAATAATCTACCTCTTTAAGCATAGTTACAATGTCCTCAGTAAAATTTTCAGGTTCAGCAATTAATGGATTAAATCTCTCGCTAACATCTACGCTAATCATTACTTCTGTGCCAATTGCATTCTCAAGGACTTTTTTAAGAATATTAGATTTTACGTATACCTCTGAGAGTTCAACTTCTAAATTTTGATTTATAAAACTAAGTGAGCGTTGGTTCTCAATCTCATTTGAAGATACATCTATTTCATTTCCTGAATCATCAGATTTTAATTTTTTTAAATCGCTTTGATTAATTTCATTATCTATATCTATTGCAATACTTAACTGACTTCTTATCTCACTTGCTACGTCTGGATTCTCAAGTAAATAAAATTTAGCTTTATCTTTTCCATAACCAAGTTTTTCTTCCCCATATAAGTACCAATTACCTTTTTTCTTTACGATTTTTTCCTTTACAGCAATATCTAGAAATTGACCATCAAAGACTTTCTCTGCCACATCTTCTTCTATTTCTTCATATTCAACAAAAATATTTGTGCTTGGATCTTGTTTGTTAAATAAAGAGCGAGACTTTTTAGTTCTTACTTGTTGGATTGAATCTTCCTCTACAAGTGTTGCATCTGTAATGACATCTGCATCATTTAATCTATTTCTTCTAATTTTAAGTACAAATAATACTGCAAAAATATTAACAATTATTATCAGTAAATATATAAAAAAATATGCCATTTCAAACTAATACGCTCTTCTAAGTATAAAAGCTCCTAGTCCCATAAGCATCAATCCAAAAGAAATGATAAAGCCACCAACATTTCGACCTGTAAACGGTATTCCAGGTGTTGGAGGAGATTCATCTGTAAATTGTGGAACAAATGGATTATCTGCATCTTCGTTATAAACAAACTCAACAAAATCATCACCTGGAAGGAACAAGAGTGACTCACCATTGTCTTCCATTTCTTGATCGTCACCGTCACCATCCATAACATTATCTATGTCTTCTGTCGCCTCTATCTCATCAAGAGGATTCAATCCTTCATTAATTAGTCTTTCATCTTCAATACAGTCTGCATCCTTGTTCTTAATCATTTTTTGAACTTTGCCATTTTCAGTGTTTGTCACTTCAAGTGCAACAGTAAAGAATTTATTTTCACCAACTTCAATAGAAGAAAAATCAACAGATTGACCTGCTGGGACAGTAACAGTCTCTTCGGCAATAAGTGTTGTATTGATCCAGATTTTCTTCAAAACTGCTGCAGAAACATTTGATCTAGAATTATCTACAGTAATTCCGAACTCTGCACCGCCATCTTCAAAATCACAAACCCTGTTAGTGGATATTAAAGGCTCAAATATGTACTTAACTGGTGGAAGGATAACTTCTTCAACTGTACATTCTAAAGTATTAGACGCAGATATACTATATGGGGAGTCCTGTGAAAACTGTGTATAACTACTATCTAATGCTCTCCATTGAATTGTTGTACCATCTGGAATGCTAAGTTCTCTTATTATTCGGCTAGTTGGATTGACAGTAACCAATTCGTATTGTGACCAAGGACCGTTATCTATTCTTCTTTCTAAATAAAAACTTTTTACTTCATCACTAAGGTTAATAACTTCTACAGTTGCTGTTGAAGAAGTATTATTGAAACACTCAGCGAGTGATGTCACCAACATTGGATTCATTGGGTTACTACCACAATCTGTTTCTGATCTACTAGGTGTTTCTTTATACTGCGTGTCACTTGTTGTCTTATATCTAAATATAATTTGATCACCACTGTTTAAAGGTACTTGAGTACTTTTTACAGAATCATTTGCATTAACTGGTATTACTGCACCAGTCTGATAGGAACCGTTGTTAATCTTATAGTCGTACATAACATTTATTGTTTGATCTCCTGCATTTACAATGTTTAATACTGCCTTGGTTCCATCATTACTTTCACATACAATATCTGTATAGCCAGTCAAAGAAGAAGATTGAGAACAGTTTTCAGCCGTGCCATTGACAGTTTTATAGGTTGTCTCTGCAGATGTTTTGTACCTCCACTGGAATGTACTATTTTCTGGAACAGCGACAGAGGCTGAGGTAAAGTTACCAGTGACTGATGTACTACCTACGGTTTGAAAACTTGCACCATTTATAGATATATCATAACTGACAAATGCTGCAGTTGAGCTAGGGTTGATAATTGTTAACTTTGTAACAGGACTGCCACTTATACACTCATTAGTAATGTAAGCGCTAACTGTTGTTGTTGTAGTCGCACACTCATCAGGTGCCATTACTACTTCTTGGACCCAAGGATTAGGAGTTGTTGCATTAAACACTCTATATCTATAAATTATATAATTTGTGGTTAAGACATTATTAGTACTGTAAGGCTGTGAGGTAGATATTGCCTGTGTACCTAAAGAAGTCCATGTCAAGTTATCAGTGGTGTATGCAACTTCAACTTGTGCAGTCGTTGAAGAAGTATTTGAAATGGTAAAAGTTGAATTTTTTATTGAAGTTGTTCCACTTGGAGTACAAGTAGTATTTTGAGTAGGCACTAAGTTCGCATCTGTGCAATTAACACTTTCTGTTCTGGTCTTATATAGATATGAAGAGTTTGAAAAGTCATTTTCTACAGTACTAACAGCATATCTCCATGTAACATATTGCCCAGAAGTTAAGTTTTTATACACCGATGTATCAACTTGTCCAGCAGCGACACTTACAGTTGTAAGGTACTGATAACCACCATCATTGATTGAGTATTCAATTTTGAAGTATTGAGTTACAGTTCCAGTGTTGTTAATGGAGATCTTTGAATCTCTAGTCATACTTGAACATTGTTGAAGCTCTTGTGTCAATGTATGAGTTTGTGGACAATCAACTGTAAGAGCAGTACGCGTTGTATATGCACTGGTTATATTTGTTGATAGACCAAGACGATATCTCCATTTTACAGTTGCATTATCAGCTGCTCCAGGGGATTCTAAGACCAATGGAGTTCCATTAATTACTGGAGAAGTTCCTTTTGTTATCCATCCATTTCCACTGTCATACCATGCTTCTACGTAAACAGTCTCAGAAGAGTTGTTTGTAACAGTTAGTTCAGAAACACTCTTTCCTTCAACGCAAGCTTTTAAGGTATCATTTACAGAAACTTGATTTAATACTTCGGTCTCACAGTCTAATGCTGGTATTGACCCAAAAGTTGTTTCAGCTGCACTAGAAAGCTTTACTACGGTACCAGCATATTTATACTTCCAACTAATGGTTTGACCATTAATAAGAGTTCTAGTTAGCACCAACTGATCGCCCGCTAGTATCTCAACTGTTGAAACCTCTGTAGTCCAGTCTCCAGAATTGATATTTGAGTGCACTGTAACGAGCAATGGAGTTGAACCAGTATTGTTTAGTGTAAGTGTAGATGTTGCAGTCTGATTAGAACAGGTACCCATCTGGTGAACAACTGAGATAAAAGTACCACAATCTACATCAATTGCTCCACCGGCTAATGGGGTAAAACTAATATTCGCTAACGCAGCGGTACTGTAAGCAGCTTTATATCTCCACTCAATTGAAGAACCCGAAGTTACAGAGTGTGAGGTACTTGTATTCGCTCCAGCTACGACAAGACCATTTGATGAAGTGATCTTATCTGTCCAAACTCCTCCATCAATTCTGTATTGTATATGATAGTAAGCTGGTGCAGGGCTAGAGGAAAGAGTTCCGTAGTGGAACTTTGAAGACTTGGATCCGCTCAAACATTGGCCTATAGATGTATAAGGTGTAGGAATATTAACACCTGTACAATTCACAATCTCTGATGTATCAGTTGGAACCCATTCTAAGTTGTCGAAATCATTTCCAGTTTCTGATATCTTATATCTCCAAGTAATTGATTCACCTTCAGAAACAGACTCTTGAAGGAATGTAGATTCTCCAGAGCCGACCAGTACTTGATTAGCAGACAGTGTCCAATCTGTACCATTAGTAGAGTATTCGGCTTTATAGTATAAAGTTCCTGAGCTTGAATTATTAATATTTAATTTAGAAGTCTTATAGCCGTTTGCATCACAATCTGCATCAAGTGTTACGGTAATATCGTTAGCAGTACATGTAATTGTTCTTAAAGTGTCAGTAGTCCAATCAGTCGGAAGGTCTGATACAGTTTTTCCAACTTTATATCTCCATTGAATTGTTTGTCCTGTCTGGACAATCTGTGAATGTGGAAATTGTCCATTAGTACCTAGTGTAATATCTGGTTTATCAACCCATCCACCATCATTAACATTTACTTGCACCTTGAAGATTGCTGAGGTTGTTGCGCTTGCACTATTTTTAATGACGAATTTAACTTCTTTTGTATCGTTGTAACAAATTCCAAAAGATACTTCCACACTAGGATCTATAGTTGCACAGTTAACAGTTGCAGACTGAAGAGCATCAACAAATGATGCAGAGACCAATCCAGCCAATGAAGTTGCTGCTTTGTATCTCCATTGAATATATTTACCAGTATCAACATTTTGTGTAAACTCTGCAGACTGTGTATTTGATCCAGCAGCACCTAAAGTTAAATCAGTATCAACAGTAACCCATGATGAACTTCCTTGAATAAAGTACTCCACTTGGTAATACACTGTACCACTTGTGTTATTCGTTAAAACGTATCTTGAAAGTGAAGCGTTATTTATACAGGTATCAAGATTTAGAGATGTAACTGTGTCTAATGAACAGTTTACTTCATCACTTACACTTAATGTAATGTAAGAGGACGGAGTTGTCGCAGTAGACATAGGGTAATATCTCCACTGTATTGTTTGACCATTAGGCACCATCACATACGTTGTCGCAGATGTACCTTGAACTACAGCTGTTCCATTAACTTTTGTGATCCAATCCTCGGAATCACCACTTAAATTGTATTGGATATAAAAGTATGCAGGTTGGTTTGCAGACGATGAGTTAGAGAATGTAAATACAGATCTTCTCTCTGATGAAGTACAGTTACCAAATTCAGCAGAACCTGTACCATCTACAATTGCACAATCTACAGTAGCTGAATAACCTACATAATTATCAGGAGCCCCTGTATAGTTGTTACTGGTATTGGTTACTTGATAACGCCATCTTATTCTCTTTTCATGTTCTACATCATGAGTAATGGAGATATCTGTGGCTCCAGCTGCTACTGCTATGTTTGATTCCTTCAAAGTCCAATTCTGCCCATCATCTACTGTGTAAAAAACCTGAAAATATATTGTATTTAAACTTTCATTATTTTTAAGACTAAGTGTTGATTTTGCACTTCCAGAGTCACAATCCCCCAATGCACTAGTCACTGTTACATCTATAACACAGTTAACGTAATCAAGTGTTGTATCCTCTATCCAAACACCTGTAAATGATGCTGAGGTATCAACAGCCTCGTACTTCCATTCTATTTTTTGTCCTTCATATACCTTTATGTTGTCTGTTGTATATAGACTTACACCAGGTGCAATCGTCGCGTTGACAATTGAGGAGTTTTTCCAAGGAACAATTGCTGTTCCAGAACCATCGAGGATTTGATACTGCACATTGAATTTGGCTGCTGAAGTTGACGAACTTGTATTTGTTACTTTGTACGATGATGCTCTATAGTCAGCTGCGCAAGCAGTATAACTTGCTTCACCTGTCACTGCATTAAATGGACAGTCTATAACCTTTGTATCTGTATAGCTCCAATCTCCAGAATCAAGGCTGGATAACACTTTGGAAACTTTATATCTAACTTGGATAGACCCGCTATGAACAACGGTAACATCTAGATTGTGTTCCTCTGGTTGATTATTGCTTACAACTTCCGCTGTTTTAAATGACTGCCAATCTGTATCAGTATTTCTTTTATATTCAACTTTGAAATAAGTAGTGTCATTACTTGTTGGNGTTAATTTNACTACTGGAGTAGAGCTACCATTACCGCAGGTTCCAAGTCCAACGTTGACTTGTACAGTACCACCCTCACAGCCACAATCAACAGTTGCACTAGCATTAACAGTTTCCCACTCTTGTCCTTCAAAGTCACCACCATTAGTAGTATCCTTAACCTGCCAAATAATTGATTTTCCATCGTCAACAAATTTTGATAAGGTATTGTTCGTTGATCCAGCAGAGACCGAGATATCGAACGCCGATTCTAAGGAGTCTGTGGCAGATAGCCAAGAATTACCTCCATCCAGTGAATACCTCACCTTATAGTATGAGGTGTAGTTGTCGTTATTAGTTATTGAAAGTGTTGAGGTTGCACCTGCGTCATCACACTCGCAGGTTGTTAATGTTTGTGAATACTCAGAGTCTGGGTCACAATCTATTGCCAAGTCTGCGGTATTTACCATTACATGATTCATGAAGTTAGCATTGAAGTTTTCAGTTATTGAACCACTAGTGTTAGTACCCTCATCATAACGATCGTAATATAGACCTGTACTTGTTAATCCTTTTATAAATGCATACTCTGTTGGAGGCTCATCATAGCTATAGTATGAACTTCCACGATCATATACCTGATAGGAACCGCTAGTAGTGTAGTAATCGTGGTATCGAATATAACCCCATTTTACCTTAATACTCTGTCCATTTGCTGTTTGAACCGAAGGTAAGTTAAACGTTATTGAGTTAGTCAGTTCATCCGTTTGAGTTGCAACTGTACTCCAACTAACTCCTCCATTTGTAGAGTATTGATAAAACAATCTTGCTTTCTCATATGGTTCTAAATGAGTAACAGTTGTATCTTCAAACTTGAACTCTACTTGACCCTTATTTTCAAGACAAGTTAACTGTGTTGTTGTAAGAGTAACTGGTTGAAGATCATTGTTATCACAATCAGAGTCTGCAGCTACAGTAATGGTTGAATAATTTCCAGTAAAGTTTTCCATATACTTTGTAGACGTGTTGCTTGAGTAATATCTATATCTAATTTGATACTCATGCGAAGAGTCAAGCAAAATAACACTAGCTACATATTCGTTTCCGTTAAAGTAATAGGGCTTGATATGACCAAAATATGTAGCATTATCCCCAGTTAAGCCCCCATAACCGTGAAATTCATACCAATATGAACTTTCAGTTGCATACTGCATTTGTCCAAAAGGTTTCCAAGTATTTCCATCATGTGAAATCTCAACTTGAAAATGAACCCATGTGCTAGAGGATACACTGGAACGTGTTTTTAATTTCAATTCAAATTTATCAGGTCCATATAAGCTACAAGATACATAGTCTGTTTCGAAGTAGAGGGGGTCATCAGTTGAACCACCCACTGAAACTCCACAATCAACAGTTATTGGTGTTGCTTCAACAGCAGTGGCGTAAGTACCACCTGTAGTGCTTTCAATGTGATACTTAATTGTAACTATGTCTCCATCACCATAAGTCCCAAATAGATCGACAGTACTTGTTCCAGAGGTCGCCGAGAGTGTAAGGGTTCTTTCAACTGAGTATGCACCGTCATTTACTTTTATTTGATAAATAAAGTAGTTAGTATCACTGGTGTTTCCACCATAAGTTAGTCTAATTGTCTGTTCATTGTTATAACATGAGCTCGCAGAGTGCAGTTGGCTGAAAGAATGAGAAGTAACATCACTTGTACAATCAAGAAGAAGCGTTGATGTGTTCGTAAAACTGCCGCTTGTGACAGGTGAAGTGACCGCATACCTGTATTTCATGACAATTGTTGTTCCCTGTGGAATAGTATCTTGGATAGTGTATGTTTCTACAGCACCAGGTAAAATACTCTTATAAATGACAGCATTGCCGTTGTTTGGATCGTAAAATGCCTCTTCCCAGGTATTGCCTAAATCAACTGAGTACTGAACATGGAAGTAACCTCTTGCCCAACCATTATTGCCAATTGTAATGGATGGTGTTGCACCACCTGAGACACAAGTGCCTAAAGCAATTGATGCTGTGCTAGCTCCTACTGTAGGACAGTTAACTGTTTTTACTGCTGAGTAGTACAGTTTTGAGTTGCTAAAATCACCGCTAGTATAAGAAAATTTAAATTTGTACTGAATTGTACCTGCGTGGTTGACAGTTGAAGAATCTGTATATGAGGTGCCTACTGCAAGATTAGTCTCAACATCAGTCCAGTTACTTCCACCATCCGTCGTTTTTGCAAGGTACAGATAATACTGCGTACCAGAAGGTCTTGTGACAGTAAACGTTGCAGTTGCGAACCCTCCTATTTCTAAAGTGTTTTGACACTCTCCAAAAGTGACAAGATCGCTGTAAGTATCATCAGTTGAATCAGTTGTTGTTGCTGTTCCCCAATCAGTAGTTGTGATGACAGGGTCACAATTTGTTGTTCTTTGTTCAGTAGATTTACCATAATAGCCCCATACAATCCAATCAGTGCTTGCAAGTTCGCTTTCAGCAAATGCAATTTTATATCTAATTTTCATTACGGAGCCAGACAATGCACGTGTTCCAAGATAAATGTATGAATTATTATAACTTGACTGCATGTTGATATAATTTGTAGCTTGGACTGCCGTATAGCCATCTGTCGCTAAATTCCCAGTAACATCACTATTACCTACTGCGAGATCAGCATTGTAATGATAGTTCGAATACGTTCTGTAAAATAAATCATTTGTAGTCCAGTTAGCGCCATCGTCGAGTGAGATTTCAAAAGCATACCAAAGAGCTGTTCTGCTTGCATCGTTATAGTTAGAATTGTACAATTGCCAACCCATCCACTGCTTGTTATCAACACAACTATTAACTACATTGGATGGGAATGTCTCGTACTGATGTTCACTCCGATTTGGTGAAATACCAGCTAGGGAACAGTCGTGAAACCAACTAATTCCATTTGATGGAGAATTTAAAAATTGTTCTTCATAAATAGTAGTATTCCATGATGGATTTTCAGTATAAGACTTCTGAATTTTCCACCCCATATAAGCAGTTGCTTCATTGGTATATGTTTTTGCTGCAGCGGTGTAAACCAAAGTTTCCCCAGCAGCAATCGAGAACGTTGTTGTTTCTGAAGAATCGAATGCAGATCCGGTACTGTAGGTATACGGGTTAGCTGTTTTTGTTGGTGTTACTTTAAAATAAACAGTCTCTGACTCATTATTAGTAAGAGTTAATGTAGAGGTCTGACCTGCTGAGCTACACGCTGTTACTTCATAACTTAATGTAACTGATGGGTTACAGTCGTTGAATTGATAAGTTGTATATTTATATGGATACGCAGTTGTATTAGTCCAATCAGGATTCTCAATATAAGAACCTTGTACAACCCACTGCATATAACCCTCAGTATCATCAGGGTAAAGTTTTCTCATGTCTGGACTGTTGGTAGCATCATAAGTTAGAGTTTGACCTGCTGTTACTGAAAAAGTTATTGCGTTAGACCAATCAACATAGCTTGAAGAATATTGGTTATAGTACGAAGATGAATTTAAAGTAGGTGCAGCTTTGAAATACAAAGTCTGTGCTTCATTATTTGTTACCGAGAGAGTTGAGTACCTTCCGACAGAGGAACAAGTACTAAAGGTTGCTGACTGTGTAAAGTCAGCAACACAGTTCGCTTGTCTACTAAAAACTGCCCAAGCTGCGTTTGATGTTGAGTCCGTTGGATTTGTCTCAGCAATACGATATCTAAAATATCCTGTTGAAGACGAAGCAATAGTTTCTGTTGCTGAGAAAGTAAGGGATTGACCATCGGCAAGGGCCTGCCCATCTACGACCTCCGTCCAATTAACATTATCTGGCGAAAACTCAACATCAATATAACCGCCATAGCTGTCATTTGCTGCATTGTAGTTGGTTACTGTAAGTCGTATGGTTGCATTACCGGAGCCATCACATATTTGAGAAGTGCTCTGAGAAATTCTAGTGTAATTTGCACTGCTATTTGTTGATTCTCCACCGTTACCCCACCAAAGACAATCTACAGCATTACTTGCGGTCCATCGAATCCAGGAATCTCCCGATTCTAAAGAACCACCATAATTTCTTGAAGTGAATGTACCTTCAGTGTTACCAGAGGAGTATAAGTCTGTTGAGTAGTGAATATATGAGCTTGTACCATACACCATTTTAAATTCTGGAATAACTCCGTGATAAACATTTGCTGTGTATGTATAAGTTTGGCCAGCATTAATTGTACGGCCCCATTGATCTTGCCAGCTAAAAGCACTTGAACCTACAGAAGTTCGTTTTGCATGAGAAAAATACATGGATGTGTTTCCTGTATTACTCAGTGTGACAGTATAAGACATATAGTCGTTGTTACAGGTTCCATTCGTGGTTGCAGTAATTGTACCTGTGTAGGTTTTACAATCTATAGTCCTATTCGTAGCTGATGTAAACCCTGATGTAGCTGTTGGATTAGCATCTGCCACAATGTACTGAAAATATACTGTCTGACCATTTGCTACTGTTGTTGGCAAACTGATTGTCTCTGGTGTTCCTGAGACAACTAACTCACCATCTATAAAAGTTATCCAAGTACCACTTGAGGTAATTTTGTACTGTACATCAAAATATGCATTAACTGTTCCTGTATTTGTAAGCGTTACTGATGGTGTAGAAGAACCTCCATCACATGTCCCAGCAGCAGTATCAACTGTACCTGCAGCATAATCACCACATCCAGAACCTGTTAATAAATCTCCTACTGTATACCTTGTTCCACTTGATGGATTAGATGTGTCGTACCTCATCCGATACTCCACCGTCTGTCCTTGGTATACAGCTGGTGCACCAGATGTCGAAAACTGACCACCTGGAGATATCTGGGTTCCGTTTAATAGCTCTTTCCAGCCTCCACCAGCAATTCTGTAATCTACATCAAAATACTGGGTTGTTTGTCTGTTGTTGGTAATAAGAAGAGTTGGTTGTTGGTAACCGCTTGCACAAGCGCCAAGAGAAGTTTTGAATGATGGAGCAAACGGATCATATGCATTTGGTCCACAGGAAGCACCGTCTGTGTTATCACTTGTAAATGTTGTTCCTTTTGTAGCTACGCTATATTGATTAGTTCCCGTTCTTTTAACTTCAAATCTATTTCCGAGACCATCATCAATAATGAAACGGATCTCTCCCTCCGGAGTTACATAGGTATAGCTTGCAAGTGTTGCTGAGACACCGCTAAATTGTCCATTTGTTGGCGTAACTTCAGAGACTGTGTTGTTGTCTTTATCATAAAGAACAACTTTGTTGGCTAAAGCATTATAAGTTGCAAGCTCATACCCATCCCAGTCTTCTATGTATGAAAAGTCAGCAGCATTAATATGAGTAGTCATACCTGGATCAGAAAAAGTAGTAACTCCCCCAGTGTCAACATTGTAAATATATCCGTGCCTGAAACCAGCCTGAGCCATATAGATCTGATCATTGCCGTTTGCATTTACTACGTATTCACCAGATGAGAAACCATAGTAACCGTTTACACCGTCATAAAAATCAAGATCACCAACTTGGGTGTAGTCAGCAATGTGAGCCAACGCAGTTAGGGTAGCTGTAGTGCTAGTGAGTGAGTCTCGATTGATAGTAAATAGATGCGTGCCATGCCCATCAGAAGTTATAGTTACATACATAACCCCTGTTGGTGACATCGCTAACGCGTTAATACCCTTAACCGTTCCAGCAATATGCGATGTAGAACTAAAGTCTACCGTTATAGTTTCTCGCTGAATGGTTGTTGTCTCTGTAGCTACATATTGGTCAATAGTGAAGTTTGTAGACGTATAATCCCAATCTAATTTATAAAAATATGCTCTAGCAAACGAATCGTTACATTCCCAGTTTGAATTTGCATATGCCTCTTCTTGTGGCACTGCCCATGATGAGATAAATACGATGGTAAATAGAGCAATATATGTTGTTGTTTTAAGTATTTTTTTGATAGTTGACGAGTTAATATAAGACGCAAAATTTAAATACCAATAAATAAATTTATTACTCATACTACTCAACAACATTTTGATTAGATTTGGTTCTAATCAACTTAAGTTAAGTTTAACTAGAATCAATTAAAAGTAAAGTAATTTACAAAGAAATTCCATAGTTTTTATAGGGTTTACAAAAGAATTAGTACTGCTTAAGAATGTTTTCTACTAATTTTTCACTTGTTTTGAGGAAATATTCCTCTGTATATCTATTGAAAAGCACTTGATCGCCAATATTTAGAGCATACTCAAACATCGCTCCCCTAAATGCAGTGGCAATATTTAGAGCAATGACATCTGCCTGATCTCTGTATTGATCAGTAGATGATAATAATGCTGAAATAGCTTGGACTGGGTCTTGATCTAACCATTTATCAACTTTTATTAAATTAAACATTTGAGTTATAAGAACCTTGCCAGTGTACCCAAGACTGACTAAATTTTCAGCGTACGTAACAGGGATCTGTTTTATTTTTTCGATGGGGCTTAATGACTTATTTGCAATTGTTGCTCCCATATTTGCAGCAACATCCATTTTTGAATGGACTATGGCTGAATAAACATCCTCCATTCTTTCAGGAAAATGGTTGTACGCAGTTGCAGGTGATACGCCAGCCTCTTTTGCAATCTGTGTCAAAGTAACTTCTCTAATGTCTCCAATTTCATTAATTACTTGAACTGCTGTATTGATCAGCTTTTCCCTATTAAGGTCATAAATATTTTGTTGCCTTAATGCTCTTCCGTCTTTTATAGAAGTCATACGCAAGATATTAACCTATGAATATAAAATTTTTGAATATTTTTTTTACAGTTGTTCTTTAATTGTGTTTTCAACCAATAATGAATTGGCTTTTTGGACTAAAAATTTTTCTTCATTTTTTTTATTTTCAACAGAAAATTCATCAATAATCTTAGAAATAACATTGCTAAACTTTTCTGGTGAAGCAGTTGCTACCCCAACAACTGGGAGGTCAGAAGAAAAAGAAGCACTTGAAGACAATGCAGTCGCAGTGTGTGGATCAATTACCCATCCATAACTTTTATAAAATAGTTCAATCTCATTTAAAATCATCTCATCATCAAAAGATAGAGATGAAAAAATGTTTTGCAATTTAACAGTAGACTTATCTGTGAGGTTTGCGATTTTCTCACTTTGTAGCTGATCATAAAACGATGAGGCTTCACCTTCAAGATTGTAAATTAATCTCTCTAAGCTTGAAGGTATTTGAATATCCATACTTGGTGCGACTGAAGGGATAGTTTCTCTAGGTTCCAATTTACCCGAAGAGATAAATCTAGTTAAAACATCATTAACATTAGAGGCGCAAAAAATTTCATTTATTGGTAGTCCATTTTCTCTCCCAAACCATGCAGAATACGCGTTTCCAAAATTTCCTGATGGTATGGCAATGTTAATTGGTGATGTAAACTGCTTTGTAAGCCAAACGTAATAAGCAGTTTGACCCATTACTCGTAGCCAGTTTATAGAATTTAATGAAACTACTTTTCTATTAAAAGAATTATTTTGTAAAAGTGTCTTTACAATATTTTGACAATCATCGTAAGAACCCTCTATTGCAATATTTAAAACATTATCTTGAATTACTTCAGTCATTTGTCGTCTCTGATATTCGCTCACTTTGTTGTGTGGGTGAAGCACAACAATATCAATATTTTTGGAGTTCTTTACGGCTTGAATAGCAGCACTTCCAGTATCTCCACTGGTAGCAACAATTACCAAGCCTTTTTCCCCAAGTTCACTTAAGCGTCTATCTGCTATTGCTCCAAGAGGCTGGAGAGCATAGTCTTTAAATGATTTTGTCGGCCCATGAAATAGCTCCATAACATATCTGTTTTCCTCAACTTCTTTCAATGTTGGAGTTGGAGAGCTTTCAAACCCTGGATAAATCGATAAATCTTCAACATATTTAGCTGAATTTTTATCAAGCGCTATAAAGATAGTCTTAACAAAGTCTTCATAAGTTAAATCTTCTTGGGTAAGGTAACTTAAATTTTCTAGCGTTGTTGATGTAGGAAGATAAAGGCCTTTATCATCAGCAACACCTGAAAGAATAATATCTTCAAATGATAGTTTTTTACTACTCCCACGAGTCGATTGGTATGTAATCACTTTTTAAATGTAGACTCTGATAGTTGAAGTAACTGAGCTCACACTACTTAATTTTGAAATACTTTCTATCGAGCTAGTTAAATTATTTTCCTCTGCTTCATGTGTGACAAGAACTAGTTCAGCATTATCTCCTCGTCCTTCTTGAATAACACTTTCGATACTTACATTGTTTTCACCAAATAATCCAGCAATAGTAGCAAGAACTCCAGGCTCATCTTTTACTGATAATCTAATAAACCAACTTGATTGAACATCTTTAAATTCTTTGTCACCACTTTTTGGAGTTCTAAGTGGATACCAGTTTGTTTGACTACTGAGCATTTGATGGCAAGCGCTGAATACATCACCAATGATTGCACTTGCGGTTGGGGCAGAACCTGCACCAGGACCAGAAAAAACGAGTTGATTTATGTTTTCTCCCTCAACAAGAACCGCATTCAATGCTCCTCGAATTGCGGCCAAAGGGTGTTTACTGTCCACCAATACTGGGTACACTCTTGCGTTAAAACCATCCATACTATTATCAATCTGGGCAACTAATTTAATTGTTTTGTTTAACCTTTTAGCCCAGTCAAAATCTTCTTTAGTTATATTAGAGATTCCATCTGTAAATACTTCTTCAACAGAAGGGGAAACTCCAAAACATAAAAGGGAGAGGATCATCGCTTTGTATTTTGCATCAATACCTTCGACATCATTTGTAGGATCTGGCTCAGCGTAGCCAAGCTCTTGGGCTTGTTGTAACGCATCTTGATAAGTACTGCCTTCCTCCATCGAAGTCAAAATATAATTGCTTGTGCCATTTATTATTCCTGCAACTCTTGTAAGCTCTTCTCCTCTTAAGCTTTCAATTAGGGGCTTTAATACTGGTATGCCTGCGGCAACTGCAGCTTCAAAATAAAGACAGACATTATTTTTTTGAGCTATTTGTATTAACTCGCTTCCACAGTCAGCAACAATATCCTTATTTGCTGTAATTACAGATTTTCCACTTTCTAATAAATCCTTTATATAACCTTTACCAGGCTCTACTCCACCAAGAACCTCTATAACTAAATCTATATTTTCGTCATTAAGAATTTCATCAAAGTCGGTGGTAAGTAATCCACCATCAATATCTCGTTCTTTAGATAAATCAGAAACAAGTACTTTTGAGAGATTCAAATTCAGGACTTCATTATCTACTTCTAACAAACGTTCAATAACTGCTGAACCTATGTTGCCAGCACCTAACACTGCTACTGTGAAAGAATTATTTTTCATAATTAGTAAGGATAAATGTTATTTTGTCTCAAACAACCATTAATTTTTCATTTATTTTATGGCTATGATGACAATGTTGCTAGTGCTTCTTCATACAAATTACAATAATCTATCATATTACTCATCCAACTTCGATCTCTAATTGGAATATTCTCTCGTCCATCATAATTTGTCCATTTTCCTCCATAATAAAGAACAAAGACATCAGCTAAATGTTCTTCATCTCCATATCTTTTATGCGCTAACTCTCTAAAACTAGATCCATCTGGAACAACACATCCTCGCAAAACTAAATAAGAATATGCATGTGCAGCTTCATGAATAAGAATATCTTTTAATCTCCCAGACTCTATTCCACGGTCAGAAATCCAAATTGTCATATCCCATTCGTTACCATATTTTCCATCAGCACCATACCCAACTGGATCAAAAACGCCATACACACATCTATTAAATAAAGCCTCTCCATATGGATGGCACCCATTAAGCACTTGGACTTCCGTAGTTAAAATCTTTCTTAAAGGTTCAGGTAACTGGTAGATAGCAAGTTGAATTCTGGTATTAGTTTCCTCATCACCTTCAAAGCCAGGAAAAGAGTAAATTAAGTTAGTAACATTGCTTTTAGCTGTCGCTTTTTCTGCTTCTCTTCTTTCATGTAAATTTATCAAAATTTCATTTTCATTCGGAATCTTTTTTTCACACTCAAGACTTAAACCATTTGCCATTTCTTGAAAAACCTCTTGAAAGCCAAAAGGACCATATCTTTTGCATTCCGAATCAAATAAGTAAAAAGTAACTCTATCGAATACATCTTCTTGCATGTCTGAATTTAATTTATATCGAGGTTCTTCAATTGCAAAATTGCCTTTTACATTGGAGGAATTTGCATTTAATTTATATCGAGGTTCTTCAATTGCAAGGTTAGAGGTTTGGATTTGTAGTATTGTAAAAAGATTTATATTTAAAAAATAAGTTATTAACCAAACAAAAATATTGACTGAGAGTATTGCAACGAGTATGTATTTAAACGTCTTCACGTAAAGAATGTTAATTGCAAAAGATTAAATTCAAAATTCTAAGAATATTTAGTAAATCAAGCTTGATTTTATTGAATTTTTTCCCTTACTAATTTACTAACCACTGAACCATCAAGACCGTCTGCTTTTGCCATCACAGCACCAATAATTTTACCCATTTGTGACATATCAACATCTCCCATCTCAGAAAGTACTTCTTCAATGATTCTATTTACTTCTTCCTCGCTAAGTTGCTCTGGAAGCCACTCACTTAAAAAATCAATTTCGAACTGTATCTTATCAGCCATCTCAGATCCTCTATCTCCGAGTGATTTATACTCTTCAACGGCTTTAGTCATTTTTTTGACATAGGAAGATATAACTCCAAGAACTAATTCATCTGTTGCTTCTTCACCTTTTTCGGACTTCTTTTTAGCAATCTCAGTTTGGACTTGTCTAATAGCATCTAATTTGGGCTTGTCTTTTGCCTTCATAGCTTCTTTTAAAGCATCACTTAATTCATCAATTAAAGCCATAATCTCACTTTCTATATAACTGCATTGTATCAGGAATATCTGTCACAATTCCGTAAATTTCCATATCCATATATCGCTGAAAATCATCCTCATTATTTACTGTCCATAAAACGGTTTTATTTTTAGGTAAAGCAAAGTTTCTACTATCAATCAAACTAAAGTGTGTCATAAAAAATAATGCTTCATCATGATTAGAAAGCGCTTGTGCCTCGAAGAGATCTTCTTCTTTATCAAAAATAATTCCATAATTGCAATTAAATAAATTTTTAAATGATTGAATGGCTTTCCAGTTGAAAGAAGAAACAATATCTCCGGGTTCAAAGATAGAGAGCATTTTTTGGAATAAAATATCAACTTCTGAATCATCTAATGTATCGGTTTTAATTTCAAAATTAACTTGTCCATGAATCTGGTCTCTGGAGACTAATATCGAGTCATGAATTGATCCATCTTTCATTAATATATCAAGCTCTGAAAGTGATAAATTTTTTATTAAATCATCTCCAATATTTGGATCATGATGGAGTATTAATTGATTATCTCCCGTCAATCGAACGTCAATTTCAACAAAATCACAGTGTTCATAGGCTTTATTGATGCCTGTAAAAGTATTTTCTTTGTAAATACGAGGTAAACCTCTGTGGCCAAAAATTTTTCTCAAAATGCCTCCATATAAATTCGAGTTTAGTACTATTAAGTAACTAGCTTGTGAAATATTTCACAAAGTAAGGAAGTATGTGTAAATGTTAAATATTGACTTTGAACAAGAAGACTGGATGTTAGAAGGTGGCTGTGTGTATGCAGACACTGATCTCTTCTTCCCTGTCGGCTCGTCTATGAAAGCAATGAAACAAGCCAATGAGGCTAAAGCTATTTGCATGGAATGTCCTGTTGTGAACGAATGCCTAGACTACGCAATAAGAACCAATCAAGATTCTGGTATCTGGGGTGGCACTACTGAGGAAGAGCGTAAATCTATTAGAAGACACTACCGCAAAACTGGTTTAGTAGTTAACCGTTAGGAACTAATCCCGCGCTGCTTTTTCCCTCTGAATCATCACTGAATTCTATTGCCTGAATTAGAGATGTATTAATTGCTATCTCACCGTCATCATCAGAATGNATGTAAAAATCATTTTCAGATGATAATTTTTTTAATTCTTCCAAAAATTTTTCTTTGTCTTTAATTTCAACTTCAACACCTGCAGTTGAACCTACCATGTAGATTTTTGCTGTTAAATTTTTAGCCATATCTTCTCCTATAAAACGTTTTCACCCATAAACAAAGCTGATACTGAATCATCAGTAAATATTGATGTTAGTGCATTAGCAATTATTGTTGAAACGCTGAGAACCTCAACTTTACCAATTTCTTTTGAATTTCCATTTTGAGTTAAAGTATCTGTAACTATTATTCTATCAATCGGTGAATCCTTTAACTGTTCAACAGATCCATCAGAGAAAATACCATGTGTGGCAACTACGTTTACTGACTTTACGCCTTTTTCTTTGATAATTCTTGACGCAGCTG
>FUFK010039883.1_pt1 | contig 24351 bp, 48 predicted proteins | sample 1021851 | NCBI WGS metagenome assembly FUFK01 (sample SAMEA51879418, study PRJEB19060) | metagenome | reverse complement strand
CAGAGAAAATAATCTTGGAATCTTGACCAACTCTTGTCATGATTGTATCTAGTTCATGAAAGTTCAAGTTCTGACATTCATCAACTATGATAATAGAGTTGTCTAATGTGATACCTCGCAAATATGATGTTGTTAAAAACATGACAGAACCTTGAGCTTTTAGTCTATCATACAACATTGTAAATGCTTGGTCACTAGGTTGTTCAAACATAAACTGCACCATGTTCTGATATGGAATCTGATACAATGCAGTTTTGTCTTCTTCATCGCCTGGCAAGAAACCAATCTCTCTTGTAGGCACTGCACTACGAATTAAGTAAACACACTCATATGGTGTTGAGGGGTCTAATACTTTTTCAAGTGCAAGATACAAGGAAATAAAAGTCTTTCCAGTTCCAGCGGCTCCATGAAGGAATAATTCTTTATTATCTTTTTTCCATGCCTCAAAGGCAACTTTTTGATTGTCTGTGATTGGTTTAATCGTTACCAAATCATCAATTTTCACATCTTGTTTTTTCGCCATTAAATCACCTTATGTTTCTTCAATACTTTTCTAGTATTTATATTCTTTGTAGAATCCTTACCATATCGTGATGCAAATGGTGTGCCTGGATGTGCTTCTGCAATCCTTGACATATTTTCTTTCCAACCATCATCATTTTTAATTCTATCGCCAGTTCCACCAACCATAGAAAACATTGATGGTAATTGTTGAATATTTGGATTTTGTTCTAAGAACTTTTCTCTTTCTGATATAGACATAAGTTCTGTAAACTCTTCTCCAGTATCATTATTTCTAAAACTATAAGTTGGCATCTTCAATCTTCTTTTTTAATTTTTCAATCTCTTCTGCTTGTTCTTTTATACGCATCATGAGTTGGTGGTTAGACTTTTGCATTTCTGCAACTTCTCTTTCCCACATTTGTTGTGGTGAGATATATGGTTTTTCTGTCCAACCACTAAGACTACCACCTTTAGTTATATCATCCATAGGGTCATCTTGTTCTTCCATTTTTTCCTGCCTTAGTTTCCAGAGCATCCAATCATAGTACCGTTCTGGTTCTGGGTCATATTCTTGTACCATATTGGAGCTCCTCTTTCTTTCCAAGTTGCGAACCTACTTTTTGCAACAACATAAAAATTACGATATGCTTGTACTGTATCACCTTCTACCATACACTGTGGAAACTCTTTCATAGCCTGTGGTACTGGTGTAGTCTTTCCTAGACTAGGCATATTCTTTGGTGGTTCTCGTAATATCCACCAATAATCTTTTGCACCATGTTCTTTACCATACCTATATGTATACTCCTCACAAATGAGTTTGTAGTAAGTAAACATTAACATATAGTTTTCGGTACATTCTCTTAACCAAATATTAGTTGGATGATTTACATGACCAGCAAGATANAGANNNTTGTNCATCTTTCNNTCTNNGNGTTTCCATCTTTTTATCTTATGACCCCTTGCAGTTTTATCATAATACATCTCACCATCAAGAACCCTGTGTGCAGTACTTAACATTTGTTTGTACTCTGTGGGCATCTTGACAATATGTTTATCACAATGATATTCAATAGACTTGAATGGGTCTTCATCTAACCAAAATAAATTCATAATGATTTAATCCTATTTAATAATTCAACCACTTTATCAGATGTCAAATGTCCTATGACATCTTCTGTTATTGGTGTACTGTAACACAAATCGCCTGTGGAGTCAAGGACAGCAAGTTCGTACAATCCTTTATTACCACCATAAGACCCACTGTGACAAATAACAGAGGCACCATATCCATTATCAAATTTATATTCATATCCTACTCCATCTAGTAAATTGTATTTTTTATTATAATCACTTAACATCATTTTTCCCATCTATAAAATATATGTTTTTCAATTCGTGTTGTTCTTTTCTTAGTTTTTGCCCATGCTGGTTTCACATAAGTTGCATGGTAATGAGTTGCACCCTCTGTGACATCTAATTGTATTTTATTGTAATAAACTAAAAATGCAACATCTTGTGCTTTTCTCCACGCNTTTTCATTNTTAGGNNNATCNNNTTTACCATCNCANTACCAGCTAAANTGGCATCTGTGTTTTATTGGATATTCTTTTTCTGGGTCTTCCCAAGACGGACGAGTTGGGCCTTGTTTAACTACTTCACAAACAGTGTTGGGAAATCTACTATCCTCAACTCTGTTCATGACTACTTGTGCTGTTGCAATCTGACCTACCGTGGATTGATTTTTCGCCTCATGGTAGGTGTTGAGTGCAAGACATATAAATGCAGTTTCTAAAATCATGCAGACTTCTCGACCATAAATGCGTCAAGATATTCTGGATTAGATGTTTGCAAAGTATATGCACCACCAAAATACTTATCAAATGTTTTTAGAAGATTGATGTAATCACCAGACTTCATTTCATTCAAAATACTATCTTGTGTTTTTTTATCGAAACCACTTTTTCTCATGGTTTGTCCAGCGATACCCAAGAGAACAAATGCGTTCCCTTGTGAACCATCAAGGTCTATTACTGTAGTACCTTGTCTACCTTTTGCAACTACTGACATTATGCAGCCTCCTTTTCTAATGTTTCAAAACCAAAACTTGCAACAACATTTCTAACACCACTCTCGTCTTCTATGATGTCACCAACACTAACTGAATACATAGGAGATAATCTCTGTATGTTTTCTTCTGGGCCGATGTTACCATACTCAAATACTTTATCAAGACTTGGTGCAGTAATATTTGAAACGTGTGTGTAATAACCTTTGTCAAACGCTTCTTGTGCGATAGATTTAGTATCAGACTTCATTAAACCCATATCAAGTTTCAGTGTTTGTTTCTCAACTGAATCATGACCTTTTGCATTAACCATGTCATACTCTGCATCGGTTAAATGTATTTGATAAACTTTATATTTCATCACTCTCTCCATTAATATAATTTAGTTCCATTTTCTGCAGCCTTTTGTATCTCAAAAGATTCTGCTTGTTCATTCAGATGTTTCTCGTATAACTTTTCTTGAACCATCTGTTCTAGTGTTATCATGTTANTTACACTAGTTGCAAGGTCAGGCCACTTTGTAACAAGTGTCTTAACGAATATGTCTCGTTCTTGAATATCCATTCTTGCAATATTCTCTACTGTATCTTCTACTGTTGTATCTTCTGATACAATCTGCCCATTACCAATATAAATTCCAGTTTTCCAATCTGGTGTAACTTGTGGTGTTTTCATTTTTTTCCTCACTTTTCTTATTTACGAATCATAGTACCATGTTTTGAGAACAAAGTCAAGTCAAATAATATTATTTACCCAAACACTATTCGCAAGACAAGTTTCCATTCTATATGCTTCTTTTTCCCAAGGTAGATTATAATAGTCAGTATTAGGATTTACCTTTCTACCTTTCCAAACAGCAGAACCAGTTTCTACGTCACCATCATTCATTTCTTTTCTTGCATACTGTTTTAGGTGAACCATCTCATGACAGAGATTTGTTACTAGTTCTTTAATACTAACTTTATTATGAAGTTCAATTTCGAATGTTCGATTATTCTCTTCCATCATACAATAACCAAGTGCATCACCATGTAACTTTTTTAATGTAACAGTGATATCAAGCGTTCTGTATCTGGGAAGTAAAACACTTAGTATGTGAGAAATCACATTATGACAGATTTCTCTCTGGGTTCTATTTCCACCAACTACTTCTACTATGTTCATATCGAATCACTCTCTCTCATTTATACTTAATATTACCATGTTTTCATAACATTTGTCAAGTAAATAATAAAAAAAAGATAGGGGGAGAAAGGAAACCCCCTATCTTTGGTGTGATACCTTGTAAGTGAGAGAGAGGAGTTTGGTATCACAACTACTGTTATACACGAATCAACTGTGAAAGTCAAGTCGCCTTAACGTAATTCTCATTCCAACCAAAAGCCTCTTTGACTACATTATCGGATAGTCCTTTGTACTTTTGATGAAGAACTTTGTCTTTTGCAAGACATAAAACTTTTGCTTCATCTTCATGTAAACCCTCTAATAGTTGAACAAACATTTGTTCTTTTCTAAATTGTGGGGTCTTTGCATCTGCACCTTTGATGTAGTGCCATAGTTGTCTATACTCTTGATTGAGTCTAGTATGTTCTGTTCCTTCTGGAACTTCATTCGGTTTGTAGGGAACATCACCTTCGGGCATGACCCACTGAATGTTTGGGTCAAAAGATGATTTGATAATCGCCCTTAGTGCTTCACTATCATTCTCTTTTAGAATTGCAATTTTTTTATCCTTAGTTTTTGCATTATTTACTTTTGTAAGAACTTCTGCAATACTAGGTGTATACGTTTTTACTACCATTAAAAGTCTCCAATATTCTCTGTTAGGTTTCTTAATCTATACTTTACAAAATAATTTAGTAGATTCTTTCTATCCTTATATGGTGTATCAATAAATGTTTGAATACACTTTTCCACTATTTCTTTTGGAATATAATCCAAGTCTATTAAAGTTCTGTTTCTATGATAGTTTCTCATCATGTTCTCATTACAGAAGTCTTCAGGCTCCAAATCAATCCAAGTTTCAAGTTTTCTTTTAGAGATAGGTTTTTGTCGTAACTCATCTACAAAAGTATTATCTGGTGATAAGAAGTTTGGAACACCATCACTCCTATCACCTTGAAGTATATGTGTCTTAATATATGTAGTAGGATTCTCACCATTCATAAATTTCTTTTGTATAGGACTATATTGAGTTACAAAATTATGTTTCTGCAACTGAATAAAATCCTTGTCTCCAGAAAGTATTAGAACCTTCTCATAATTCTTTGGTTCAGATGCAACATGAAATACAACAGATGCAATGATATCATCTGCCTCTGCATTTTCTACCTCTAATACTTTGTATGGAAAATATTCTGTAAGTTCATCACGAATTAGATGCAACGTATCAAAGATAGCATTCCAATCTAATTTTGAACTCTTTCTGTCTTTTCTTCGACTATGTTTATAATTAGGAAATACATCTCTTCTCCAATTAGTCTTGTTATCATAACATAGGACTAATTCACCGAACTCCTCTGTAAATTTAGTTCGATAACTTCTAAGAGAATTTAGAACCATGTGCCTAACAAGGTCTGGTTCTACTGTACTTTTTCCACCAATCTGCACCATCAAGTTTGATAGTGTCACTTGATTCATATCAACTAATATCATCTCCGTTACCATCATCTTTAGGATTTGATTTATTCATCTTATCAATTAAATCTAAATCAACCCTTGTCAAAATTTCTCTATCATCTTTTTCCGTCTTCACAATCATATCCATAAAACCTTGCATGGGATGTCCAAACCCCATCTGACGATAAAGAGCACCTCTCACTGCCTCGTTCAGAAAACTTATATCTCCAATAAATTTATCTTTCTTAATATCGAAACCATTTTCACCCACATTATGAATTAGATTGACCATCAGGCCCTCAACAAGATTATCGCAGAACGCAATATCTTCTTGAACTCTAACTGCATCTAAATCTACAATCTTTGGTGTTTTCTTTCCCTTATAAGTCTTGGGAAACTTTACGACATTATTTGTCAATAACCTAACTCCAGTTTTCTTTTTTCTACTTTCTTTAACCAACGTCTACGACCAGCGGCTTTCGCTTTTCGTTTCTTTTCACCTTTACTTGTAAAATGACTTCTTTCTCTTAGTGTTTGAAAGAACCCATCTTTCATCATTCTCTTTTTAAGAACTCGTAATGCACCATTTACATCTGATACAGTTTCGCCATCTTTGTTCTTTACTTGTCGAACTGATACGGTCATACCACCTAGTTCTTTATTATATTTATCTTTCTTCTGAAAGTTCCTTTTATTATTATATCTCATAATGCTCCTTATACAAAGGGAGAGATAACTAGTACCTCTCCAAGTTTATTATCATTCTAACACAGAGTGACTTAGGAGTCAAGTACACCTTGAACTAAGTCAACTGAATCAAAGTCAAATCCACCAACGTGCCACTCATAATCATCAGTAGGTATATATCCATCTTTCCAATTATATATTGTAGCGGTCACTAACTCATAGTCCTCACCATCTTCGGTAGGAACATCAAATTGTAATGACCATTGTGCATTAACTTTCTCATATGGTGACGCATCAGTATATGTAGGGTCACCAAACTTATTTACTAATTCATCAAATGTTGTTTTGACAACTCCTTGGTAAGAAGTGCCGACAACATCAATAGAATCACACGCAACAAAATTAGACATATGCAACCTCTCCTTTATCAATTCCAACCAACAACTCAAAGAACAAATCTTCCCATTCGTCCTTTTTCTCTTTGACATAATCAAAGGCGTAGATATTATCTTTCGCCCACTTGACAGCATCCATTGCATTATCAAATTCAAACTTAGTAGTTTTGTTACCCAACTTAGGATAAACGATATATTTCACTGTTTTCATAATTTCTCCTTTACAGATAGTTTGACCAAAAATCATTCCAATAGTCTTCGACTTGACCAAAGACATCATCTTCATCTAAGAATGGAACATCTTTTTTCCAGAGTTCCATAGCTCTTGTAGTTGCTTCTGTGATAGTATCTGACTCTTTGATAATCTCTACGACATCATCCCAGAACTTATCTTCACAATCTAAAATGTAACTTGACATTCCCATATTTAACTCCTTTCTAACGAATCACTTACACTATTATAATAACATATTCTCAATATATGTCAACAATTATTTTCCATCTCCTAAGAGTTCATTCATACCTTGGAACACCACATTGTAGGCGTTTACCTCATAGACCCAATTATCAAAGAAATTGTCATCAGTATCTAAACCCTCATCACAATGTTCATTCCAAATTCGGTTCATCTCTTCCATACCAGAAATTAGAGAACCATCTTTTCCTCGACCTTTAATAGTCGATACTGCCTCATCCCAAGACATTTTCATCTTATTAAAACTAGGAATTCTGAACATTTTTATTACCTTTCTCTCAATTACATATACACTGTACCATGTTCTCAGAACAATGTCAAGTAAAAAAGGTAAAAAAAAACCCTTGAAAATCAAGGGTTTAGTATTTTTTTTAAATATTTTTTAGAAGTTTTTTGAACTTTTTCTTGGATTTTCCCATCAATTTGTGTTTTTTCACCGATTTAAGGTTATCTAGCGAATCACCCACAACGACTAATCCAATCATTCCCATTCCAGCATGGGGAGTGCAGAGATATAGATATACACCCTCAGTCTCAAAAGTATAGGAGAATTCTTTACTTAGTTTACTCTTTACTTTTTCTACACCCTCTGGTACAGATACAAATTGAACATTGTGTCCTTTTGATGTAGGCACCCAACTAATCGTGTCACCTACTTCAACTCTAACAAGTTCATCACTATATAACATTCTCTCTTTATCTCTTTTGTTCAACATCTCAATCACTAGAGTTGGTTCTGCAACTTCCTCTGAATGAACTGCTGATAATAACATAGTACACATCATAATCACTACAAAAAATGGTAAATAAAATTTCATATTAATCTTCTCCGTTATCTTCCCAACCCCACTTAACACCAGTTTTCAATTCACTAATTTTCTGGTCATATTCTTGGTTGGTTCTTTCATTCAAATTTGCTAAGTGATAACCAGCATCCCTATCAACGTGCATCATCTCTTGAAATATTCTTTGGTTTGCACTCAACTGTCTTCCTCTTTGTACATTATAAAATATTTTTAAGAAGGAAGATTTCACTGCGTCACATATATGACACGTTCCTTCGTATACGGCTTCTGCCACAGACATTCTATTCTCCTTTATTTTGAAAAAAGATAGTTCAGACTTGAACTATCGGTACTATTTATAACAAGATACCCATTCCAAATTTGCATATCTATTTTTTCTTTTTGGAAATACTCTTTGGTTGGTTTGCTTGTCGCATTAATTCTTCTTCTTTTTTTCTTCTCATCACCTCATCTTGTAATTTATATTTACAGTCCTCTCGCATATCAAGTTGTGATTTAAATATCTTTACCACGTTTGGGTCACGTTCAGATTTATCTATGAACATCTTGATTGCGATATACCCATCACCTCTAAAAAGAAGTTTNTCATCTGTGTATACCGTACCTTTACTTCCTTTAAGTTCCAGTACATGATTCTTATAATCATATCTTCTCATTCTTGTGCAGTCCTACAAAATATTCTGCATCAACCACGACTAATGGTTTATGATTATTTCTTTTAATCACAACCACTGGTTCGTAGTCTTTACAATTATCGACTGCTTGAGAATATGATTCCCAGATGTTTAGTTTTTCTTGATTTTTACATTCAACAGAATAAGGGAACTTCTCTCTTGCAGCCCTTGCCATAATCAAATCTTCTCCACCAGCACCCATCGACCTAGACTCGACATCCTCTGGNTGNACTTCTAATTTTTCAATCAATTGGTCACGAACCCATTGTTGGAGTCTGCGACCTTTCGCTTTCGCACTTTGCGTTTTCATACAATTCTTTCATCAGTGTAACTATCTTCATCATCTTTCCATTCACTACATTGGTCTGAAGTTTTAGACCATCTTGCATAATCTTTTTCACATTTTTCACAAATACAATTGTGACATATTATTGCACCTAGACCATCTGAACTTTCTCTTCCAAATAGTCCTACATCTCTTAATGGTAATCCACAATGTGAGTTATGACCACAGTTCTTACATTCCATCATCAGCAGTCACTTCATTACAACATACACACTCACACACTTCACATTCACACATTTCTTTTTTACAACTTTCGTAACAATGGTCATCGTGGTTACAACTTTCGCATATACAGTTATTCGTATTCATCTTCGTAATCCTCTATTATATCTTCCATTTCTTCTTTTATCGTTTCACCACAGAACGGACAAAATCTCTCATTATATAGTCTTTTGTCCATTCCGTGTTTTATTTTAAACTCAGCGTCACATGACTCGCATACAATCAGTTTCATATCTCACAACCACCAGCCGCAGAACAAGCAAGTTCTTGAGAGCCGATAGTCATATCTTGTTTTTCATATTCACCTAGTAGTGACCAATCTACAATCTTCGGCATACTCTTGAGTATCTTTTCGTACTCTTCCTTATCACAATCTTGATAAGGTGCTTGTTTATATGTATGTTCCGAAAATGGTAAGAAACTTACACCACTCATATAGTCAAAGTGTTCATAAACCCATGCACCAACTTCTAACCACTCATGTTCTTTTACAGAGATAGTTACAGATGGTTTATGTTCACACCAGTTCTTCTGATATGTCAACCAGAGTTCTAGTTGTTCAATTGCAGTCATATCTGTTCTGAATACTGCACTCCTATCTACTTTCATAGGAAATGAAAATACTGAAGTATGATTTGGATTCATCACATCATCTTCTACTGGAAAACCAGCGTCTACCATCATTTGTGTCAGTGGGTCTTTCTTATCACCTCTAACTGTACGAATATAATATTCATTATGTCTTGCATGAATACCAGAGGCTGCATCTACAAGTTGTGACACAGTTCCAGATGGTTTTACACAAGTAATCGCAGCTGCCCGATTGATACCAATTTTCTTCGCCCATTTCTTATTGGTTTCTACTGCGTGTTTTCTTAGTTTATTAAGAAGTGCTTCTAGTGCAACATTACCTTGTTTTCCATTTGTAAGGGTGCAATCCATAATACCAGTGAGTGACACACCTAGTAATCTTTCTTCGGAACAATTCTTTCTCCACATATTGGAAACATATTTAAAGTTTACTAGTGTTGATTGGAATGTACCAAGAATCGTTGCAAGTTCTACTTTCTTCAAAAGAGTTTCCTCTGTATCATTTGGTCTGACAACAACCTCTGAAAGATTACAAAACTCTCTATCTCTCAAGATGATTTCAGAACAAGGGTTTGTTCCAAACTCATGACCATCAATAGTTCTTCGACCATTCTTAGATGCCATCTTGTTTGCAGACTCACGATTGAAAATACCTCTTTCACCAGACTTTGAATCGTAGAGTGCTTTCCACTCGTCCATGAAAATACCAATATCTGGTTTCTCTGTGTAACACGCAGAGTTATTTGCAAGTGCTCTTTGTGCGTTCTGTTCCCACCATTGACCAGATTTTGCATGACGCATCCTATCGTCTGATAGATTAGATAAAGATATCAATGCACTTCTACGAACACCACCGACCACAACAATCTCTGCAATCTTACATACGATGTCATGACACTGAAGTGATGATAGTTTTGTACCTTTTGCACTTTGAAAAGTGTTCACGCAAAATGAAAAAAGACTTTCTAGTGGTTCTGGGCCTGATGCACGACCACCAAATGTTTTGAGTGGAGCACCAGCAGGACGCACCTTTGATAAATCCCACTTTGGTATTTGACCGATATACAACATACCGATTAGTTCTTTGAGTGCTTTTGCCCAACCTAGTTTACTATCTGCAACAGTAATCATTGTATCTGAATGGTAAAACTCTTCTGCAACAACTGGAAGTTTAGTTGTAAATTGTCTTTCAACAGAAAAACCGACACCAGTTCCATTCATCAATACATATAAGATTTCGTCAAAGGCTGCAACTCTATCTACTGCAACATAAGAACAATTATATCCAGCGATATTCTCTCTTCGTAACGCCTCTCCAGCGGTCATTAAACACCTCATAGAAGGCATTACAGACGTATCCAGTACTCCTTCCTCAAGTTCAGTTCTAGTTTTATCGTCTAGTTTAAAATTATGCATCTCATCTAGATGCTCTTCAAAAAAGTTAAAGTATCTTCCCACCGTTTCGTTCCAAGTTTCTCGTCTACCTTCCTCTGGTAACCAACGAGAGTATCTCGAAAGATGAATGAATTGTTGATATTGTGTCGGTAATTGATTAGACATTCCTCTTACTCCAAGTTGTAAATTTTAACAAGGCCATGTTACCTTGATATGTGTTATTTTCTATTATAGTTTTTAGTTCTTCTTTTGTCATTCCAGACATAATCATATCATTAATATCTTTTTCTTGTATATCATCAGGCCATAGAACAACATTATAACCATCTTCAATTCTTTGTTTAAGATTACTCAATACTTCATAGTTACGTCTATCATTATCTGGTAGTATCGTATAATCTTTTGACAGTAACTTAAATTTATTAAAACCAAGGACAGCGACACAATTATCCACGAATAGTGAATCGATTGGGCCTTCTACTGCGTATAATGGTTGGTTGGATTTAAGTCTGTCTTGACCAAAGATGATTTGCCTGTCTTTATCAACTTTACTAGTTTGATATCGTAATTGATTTGAGTTAAAATCATAGGTTCTTCCTTGACACGCAAAAAATTTATTCGTTTCATCAATACAAGGTATAATTAACCTTGCAGTATCATTATTATCATCTAACTTATTAGGACACCATTCATTAGACCATTTCTCAAAAGAGTCAGTATGATAGAGAAGATAATGCTTATCAGACGGAATACGTCTTTTCTCTACATACTTCTTCGCATAATGATTATGACTTAATGAAGATATCTTCTTTATCAAGTTAGATTTAAGGGGTGATTTGCCCTTTAGAAAAAGGGGTCTAGTCGTAAACTTTTCTATTACGTCCTCAGACCTATCACTACCCTTGTATCTTTCAAACAAGTATTCTTTATATAGGGATTCATCAACTTCACGAATTAGATTCGGTAAGTTTGTTCCCTTTGCACAATTGTGACATTTATAGAATAAGTCTACCTTTACTCTATAAACATAACCCCTTGCTTTCGATTTATTCTTTTCTGAATCTCCACAATAAGGACAACGAAAATTCCAAAGGTAATCTCCTTTTTTAGAGAACCTTTCTAATCGGTGTGACAATAAGTTGAGATACTTCACATCCACATATGTATTCATAGTTACTCATATTATACTATATTCGACTGAAAGTCAAGTCAGATATTTATAGAAATTAGTTTTTGTAGAATGAAACCAGCGACAATAGAACCACCAATAATTACCCATTTCCACTTTTCTAATACGCCCACTCTACCGTTCAAATCACTTCGGAGTCTTGAAAACTCCTCTTGTAATCGTCTTTCCATTTCATTCATATGTCTGGTGGTTTCTTTTGCATTTGAAGTAATACGAGAATGTAGTTCTTGGATATTATCTCTCAACTGTCTCTCCTGCTGGTCAAGGGCATCCTCTTGTCTAACAATCTTTTCCTCATGAACAGACATGATTGTTTTAAGAGATGAAGAAACATCTGCAATCTTTTCAATCGCAGTATCGAGCCGCACATGAATTTGTTTCATGTCATGTACTTCTCTTTTGAGAAGTGCGAGTTCTGTTTCTACATTGGTCATATTACTATTTAGTCCTTGTCAACGGTTTGACACGCATATTAATTTGTCGCTTGGGTTTGTCAGTTTTTTGTCCATTCTCTAACTTATGCAATCTTCGTTCCAAGTCATCCATCTTATTTGCAATATTTGGATATTTTTTTCTCCACTTATCTTCAGACTTTAGAACTTCCAGACCATATCTGTCTGCAGCCCAGTTGTAAATATTATCCATCTTTTGATAGAACCATCTACCCATCGCAGTTTTTTCAAACCACGATGACGTTGCACTTCCTAATATAGAACCACTTATTGCACTAATCATCCAGAACCACATTGTTTACCCTCTTTGCATATGTTGAAATATCGTGGTCATAGATACCATCAAAAAGTTGAAACTTAGTCATTGCTCTTAATCGTCCACGCAAGTTGTCAATCATTCTTCTCCACCATCTATACTTAACGATTTTTCCTTTGTAATTTATATACATATTTTTACCATGATGTCTATATCCCATTATCCACAAAGGCATCCTACAAACAATATCATTGTTGTTCTGAAAACGATAATGTGGAACTTGTAAAGACTTACACCATTTTTTATTTCCTACTCTTGGTGAACCAAAAGTATAAAGACAACATACTGCATCTAATTCTTCGTCTAATCTTTTTGCACAGATAGTTGCCATTGCACCACCTAGTGAGTGTCCAGTTATGTGAATATCAATATCATAACTTCCCTCTAGAATATAATTTATTTGTCGTATTAAATCATGCCATACTTTTTCTAGTTCACCTTGAAATCCTTTGTGAACCTTACCATGATTATGTAGACCAGTTCTCTGTCTTGCATCTAGGTCTGCTTTGATATCTGACCATTGTTTAGGTTCTGTGCCTCTGAATACAATAACAATATCTGTTTCTCTCCAAAGGACATAACACTGAGCACCATGTCTGGATATAAACTTATAATCATTAAAGTTATATTGTTGAAATATTCTTTTTGCAATATTTGGTTCTTGATATGCGGCCGCAGATAGTTCGGCCATGATGAACGCTTTATTCGGTAGATTCTGTGTCATTTGGTTTTACTGCCTCCTCGTAGTAGAGAATGATTTGCTTTTGTTGGTCTATATATCTTCTCAACTCAGCAAAGTTTTTCGACAGATTTTCATAATCCTTAACAGAGATTGCAATAAACGAGTCAGTACCATTCTTTTTAGAAAACTCCTCTACAAATTGTTCGTAGTTTTCAGATGGTGAAACAACATATATTTTTATGTCGTTCATTTGCACAGTTTTTGGATGTGATACAGTAGGTATAGTCCTTTCAACTAACTTTGTTACCGTAACAACTTCCTTCTCTGGTCTAAAATTGGAACACCCACTAATCAGTAGTGCTGTCACCAGTAATAGACTCAAGGTCATCCCAAAGTTTATCTGTCGCATCTTGCATCCTCTTCTCAATCATCCCAGGCCTTTTATTTGCAAGGTGGGTTAAATCGTGTTTATTTAAAGTGTTTCTCAACTCATCACCATACTCTTCTGCTTTCCTCAAATCTGCACTTAGTTGGTCTGTCAACGCATTTAGACGAGTTGCATTTTCTCCCATCTTTTTGATGGTCTGTTGATTCTCTTGATTTGCAACTTCTAACTTTGCGTTGTTTTCTCTTAATTGTGCGATTGTTGATTGAGTAGTATCATAGTAGTACTTGGCGGCGTAAGCACAACCACCAAGTACACTTAATATGATGACAATAATATATACTCTTAACATGGTTACCTCTTACATATTGTCAATTCTTCTCTTTATCCAAAGAATAAGTGCATATACAACTAATCCGTAGACTGTTGCAACACCGATGTCTACGAGGTGTTCTCGCATATGATAAATAAATTCTATCCCTGCTTGAACATCTCCCATAGAATCACCACCAGTTCCAATGTTGATGGATTTACCACCAGCAATATCACCAGTAGTTTGTTCTATTACTATATTATTCTCTTCCATTATTCAGACTTCCAAATAGTCCAAAGACCCCATGCAATTGCAATTCCAGCGGCAATCTTTGCAAGAGGTGCCATGAAGAGTATCATTAGACCTAGTGCAATACATACTGCACCATCCCAAGATGTCCTCTCCCCTATTCTTCCTTTAATCCATTTTATCATGTGTTTCTCCTTATGCTGTGATGTCTAGTGTTCTTTGTATTCTCATTTGATTCAACAATGACCACATATTCTCTTTAGCAAAGAACTGCATCATCATGATATATGCTAACCATCTTTGTTGTTCACGATATTGTTCTTGTTGATATTTCATCAGTCGTGTTTCAGTCATATCTTGAACTTGTCTTACTTGTTGGTCATTGTAAGTTTGTACAGTTGCAGTATTATGNTAATTATTAATATATTGGTTAGTGACTGTTCCTATTTGCATTACTTGTTTCTCCCTTGACAGTGAGCTCTTTGTGAGAACCCTTTTGGATTATCACAATCTATACTACTTTTGTACTTGTCACTCCACTTTCGTTCATAATTAATTACTTTACTGGTCGTTTTAAAATCTTTCTTTCTCATAATAGTTTTATTGGTAACTATAAATTCATCACCTCTTGTTTTAATAACGACTGGTAAATTCAGATTTGTAGACATATCTTTTAAGACTGCCTCAACGTCTGGATTATTTCTAATATTTCTACCTTTGTTCCTCTGTATCTTTTTGAAAAATTTCTGTAACTCTGCGACTTTTATTTCTGGACTGTTTCTGGGGTCATTCAGTCTGTCTACGAAATGTCGTGTAAACTCTACATCTATGTCATACTTCTTTAGTATTCTATCTGCAAACTTCTCTAAGTCATTGACATCTCTCTGGGTAAAGTCTTCATTTCGTTGTTTGGTAATCTTTTTCATCTTTTCGATATATGCACGATAGATACCAGCCTCTGCTGTCTTACCCATTACTCTTGCACGTTGTTCCATTGCGATTGCAGCTTGTATCTTGTGTGCGTGTGACTTACCAGAGTTTTCTATTTTCTTTACACTATCTTTTGCATCTTGCACTGTTGCAAACTTCAGACCATGTATCGTACCCTTTGGATTCTCATCTGTATACAAATCAGAGTGACTTGGACTATTCCTATGTTGACCCTTCTTTCTTGCAATGCGTTTTGTTACCTTTGCAACAAGGTTTAACTTCATTGCATTTAGGTCTGCAACTGGATACATTATGTTATATTGTCCTGGCATTAGTTATATAATCCTTGTGTGTTCCTATCTATGTACACTGGTTTACAGTATGCAGTTGCTTTGTGTTCTGGGGGTACTTGTGCAGAATAATGATAGTTACCATATCGTTTAACTATCCTAGATGCAAAGTAATTACATCTATCAACATCTATGAAATACATAGGTTGACCTCTCTGTTCAGCACCACCTAGTATTAACACAAGAACAAATGCGTGTATCATTACTTCATTATTACACTAAGAAGTTTCATCAATTGACCTTTACTACCACTGTTGATAATGTCAGTCATTTTCTTCTTTGTGTCTGGTTTTACTTTGTCGAGTGCTTGTGTTAATGCAGATGCAGAAAACAAGTCAATTCTAAGTGTACCATCTTTTAGTTTTATTTTATTGTTCTGTTTATCTTTCACAATCTTTCTTAGAATATCTACATTTGCTTCAAATAGGTACTCATTACCAAAAGACTCTACACTCTCCTTAACAGTATTTCTAAAAGATGCATCTCGTTTTGCTCTTAGTTCTAACATTCTTTTCATAAACGCACGAGCTTCTTTTGTTCTACCATCATAGGCTCTTTTCTGTATTTCTTTCTGTTTCTTTTTACTTACTGCATCAGCAGGAAGAGAAACACCACCACCAGCGACAGAGTTTGCTGGTGCATCTTCTTGTTGAATACCCAACATCTCATCATCGTAAAACTTTTTCATGATGTCATTAAATTTTATCATAGTTCTAAATCCTCTAATCCGACTTCCTCTATATCCTCAGCACTTACATATATTTTAGTCTGTGTAGGTATATGTATAACTGGATAGATTTCTACTCCTAAAACAGTATCAGATGGTGGTGTTGCATCAAATGTTTGCACCTCATCACCCTCTAATGCGTCTGGGGAGTCTGCGTCTTCTTTGTCAAAGGTTATATCTTGTTTAAGTTTATATATTCCCTTTGGTAGTTTTCCATCATCTAATGTCACTTCTTCGGATATAGTATCATCTAATTCAATATTATTTTCTTTTATATACTTCATAAATTGTTTTTCCCACATTTGTGGGTCAACATCTTCTTTAAAAGTATCCTTCAATAAAAATAGTGCAGCTGCATATGTACCTAGTTTTGTTCTAAGACCAGGCACTTTATTAAATATTTTTTTTATGTTGAAAACTAATTTGTGAAGAACAGTGTATGCGTTCTTTTCTTTTATCGTGTTTAGAATGGTGGGTTTATTAGTGGTGCCTGGAACAAGAGTACGATTACCGTTCTTGTCGATAATTCCAAGTTTATATGCCTCTTGTTTCTCAAAAGGTGTCACCAAGATTTTTAAAAATCTGTAGGTAACAAATAAGTCTATCGCTCTTCCCATTATAGTTTCCTTAAAACCTCAGATATACGTTCATCATCAGAAATCTCTTTTAGTTCATGTTCTGGTAACATATTCAAGAAAACTAAAAAAGACTTTAGTTGTGGCCAATGTTCTGGTTCTATCTTAAATAATAAAAGTGTAGAAGCTGCATCTGGCCCAAATACATTATTTAATATGATGATATGATTGAGTAGTAATCTTTCCTTAACGACACCATCAACCTTGTACTTTTTAAGTAATCGTTTGATATACTTAAATCGTTTCATGTCATCATAAAACTCTTTTTCGCCTTCGCATTGTGGATTATCATAGTGTTTTAGTGCAAATAATAAAACATTATCATTAGTTATTTTTTCAAACATTTAAGAGATTTGTGCAAATACCTTATGTGTACCAGTCGCAAGTCTTTCAAAAACAAAGTTGATACTTCTACCACTCTCTGGTTCATCCATAAACTCGTCCATAGGTGTGTCTAATTCTTTTCCAAACTTACCACCCCTTGCAATAATAGGCATAGATACCTCACCACTTTCTCCAGTAAATTGCACATCTCCAAAGTGCAAACCTATTCGCATCAACTTCTGTCTCAACTCATTTACTGCGGCTTCTGGATTAAGATATTCTCTTATTCCAATTGAACCCACATATGCATTAAGTTTTTCTACTACAGAATCATCATTTATGTCAAATAGATTTCCATCTTCATCAATATGTACGTTTTCGTCACCTTTGATAGACATATATTCTAGAAAAGTTTTCATTTTTTTACTCCGTCACTATGTTCTTCATCAAAACCATCATCATCTTCTGGTTGTGGATAAATCTCTTGTAGTGACTTTTTATCCTTCTTTGTAGTTGCAGTCTTTTGTGCAACCTCTACTTTTTTTGGTTTTGGTTGATTTACCATTGGTACACCACCAGCACCATATCTAATTGGTTCGACCATAACAAATCTCCTTAGTTTACTACACCAGCACCATTACTTGCAATCACATACCATTTACTATTTGTGAATATACACGTTGCAGACTCACCAATCGCATTAAATTGTAATTGTTGAGTACCAGTTGCAGTTGAACCCCAGTTCGTCACGGTTACACGATATGATGAACTAGTTGAAGGTGCAGTTGTCATAACAAAGATTTTGACTTGACCATTTGTTCCATCTGCAAGTGTTCCAGTCGCAGTTGTGCTTCCAGATACACCACTCAAGTCAATCAAACTTATTGATGTGGTTACACTTGGTGCAGTTGAACCAGTAATTGATTGTGCAGTTCCATCTAATCCAATATATGTTGGAATGTTATTGAATACATTTGCAACACTAATTTTCTTATTAACTGGTGTACCAGATGGGTCATCAATCACATGAAGTAAATCCTCACCAGCGATTGCGTTACCTAAGTCGGTAAGTGCAGTAATCTTTTTATCAGCCATTAGTTTCTCCTATTAACCCTTTTTCTTGGGAATGCTACTGTCGGTAGTTTCCGACACCACGGTTTCTAAATCCTTTATAAACAAATCACACTGTTGTATAGCACCACTGATTGCGTGGTGCTGTGCAACAAGATTAACTTTTTCAGCATCTAACTTTGCGATACTTTCTTTCACGTTTTCTAAGTCACTCTCAAGTGTCTGTTTACGAATATTAATTTCAGTTTCAGTCAATTGACCAGGCATAATTTATCTCCATCATTTAAAATTATATAATTATATATTAACTATCTGGGGTTGCAATATCCTCTGCATCACCAGAAATACTTGAAGCGGCAACTAGAGTTTCGTAGTGAACTCTACCAGCACGACCACCAGTACCTACAGTTTTCTTTACCCAACCAACGTGAGCAATTTCTCTACTGTCATTATCACCATCAACACCAAGACCTAGATTTGCAGTTGCTGTTGCAGTTCCACCAGTAAATGAATGTGAAGTACCAGCAACTGAACCAGCAGCAAGTGTTATCTTAGTTCCAGCGACTGCGTTTGCATAAGTTGAAGCGAGACTTATTTTGTTTGCAGTTCCAGATTTAATTAGGAAATAAACAGTAGTGTCTACTAATCCAGTTGGTGCAGTTCCACCACCGTCTGAATATGTAACTGCTTCACCAGTTGCGATTACACCATAAAATCCAGATGAAACAACAATCTCATCATCAGCGGCAACTAATACAGCACCATCAGTTAAGTCCAGATTTCCAGTACCGTTTGCAGCTGCGACTGTCACTGTAGGTGCAGATTGATAATCAGAACCAACTGCTGTTACTGTAATTCCAGTTACCTTACCACCAGAAACGGTAGCGGTTGCAGTTGCAGTGTCACCTACAAATGAGTTACTATCATTACCATCATTTGTAATGTCTAATGCAGTACCAGCAAGTGCGTTTGAAAGTGAAGATGCGATTTTAAAAGTATCCTCATCAACTCTGATTACAAATACTGCTGTTGCATCAGCAAGAGTTCCACCACTATGAACAATGTTAGTTCCGTTTGATGTGTAGGTTAACTTTGTACCAGTTCTCATATTGTGACCAGTTACAGTAAACACATTTGTTGTTTCATTGATGTTTGCTTGTGTAATCGTTCTTGCAGTTGGAGCTGCAACTGTTACTGAAGGTGCAGAAGTATAAGTGTTACCACCGATAGTAGTTAAACCACCTAAACTTGTATTACCAACATTGATTGCAGTAACATTATCCACACCACCTAATGATTCACCAGATGTGATACCTAAGACGTTATCATCAATAACAGCAGTAGTAGTTCCTGCTGAAGTTGTAGTCTTTCCACTTCCGTTAATTGGTGGTCTTGTTACTGTACACGCAGAACCACTATTTGTGGATGGTGTAAATGTATTAGTCGCAGTAAACGCTTTTGAAATTGATGTACCAGAAAATGATTGTGCACTTATTTCCAGTTCCAGTTAGTGAAATAACTGAACCACCCTCAGTTGCAGATAATGTTACTTTATTTGCATTTGTTACAGCTTTTACAAAAAAGATTGTATCATCTGTTAAACCAGTGATTGCAGTTCCACCATTTGCCTGATAAACAACCTCTTGGTTTGCAACAAAACCGTGGTCTGTAATTTCTATTGTGTTCGCAGATGTATCAACATTACTTGTTGCAACAGTTCTATTAGGTTGGATATTTGCAACCCTCACCTTATCTCCGTTGTCATCAATGACGATATCACCCACTTTAATTTCTGTTGTGTCGGCACTAGAGTTACCTTGTACAATTGCACTTGCGTTAGTGAAAGTGTATGTACCAGATAACGCAGAACCATCATCCATACTCCATGAGCTCATTTTAATTCTCCTAAGTTAGTATATACTACCTCTATTTATGTTTATTTGAAACCTAACCGTTTCAATTCACCCATAGTGACGGTTGGTGACGTATGATGGATACCTATACCACCCACCGATTTCCACTCATTAACATTCTTAATATAATCGTCAATCAATAAATTTGGTTTCCCATTTGTCATAGCGAACTGTTGTTTTTGTTCTCTAAGAACAAGATGTATTCTACTTTTTTTAGTAAGTCGTGCTTTTTCTTTCAACCACTTCATCTTACCTTTTCTAGAATTAGCATCTTTGGTAGAATATGCAGATAGAATGTGTGCATCATATTTATTGATAAAAGACCACATTCTTTGAGCACCAGGCATCCATTCTAATGTTTCCCAAAAATCTTTCTTTGCAGATATCATAGGCCATCGTTTGGTCTTATCTGCTTTTGGAAAGGGAACACCTAGAACCTCCTCAGTTCCACCTATAAAGTCACAGAGCACCATATCCATGTCACAATAGATTGTCGGTAAATCACCAACCGCTTCTGTAACTTCATTAATAACATCATATAAATTTCTCACTTTTACACCTTATTTTTACTTTCTTTTACTTTTGGCATTTTAGGTGACATATCTACTGGAGTCATTTCCTTACCAGTATCAGTCTTCTTAACACTATCATCTTTTTCGTTTTTTGTCAAGTCCTTTTTTTCTTGAGTCATAACCTTTGGACGATACTTTTTCATGATGCGATCTTTATGCCTACTTTGGTCATATCTCTATTACCAGCATCAACCATAAGTTCACCATTTGAAATGTTATCATCATTGACATCAAAGTTCATNANTTGNATACCATCAAAGNATTTTTTTNACTNNCATNGCATCANTCTCTNTTNTTNAATTNGTACTCAACNTANTCTACNTTTTCANNNATNTTCANCNCNAATTTTTAAGACTGCTTCTCTGACCGAACCCTTTTTTGTTTCTAGATATCTATATCTTTCATTTTCAAGTTCTTCATTCTTCTTTTGTTTTCGTAACATTGCAAAGTCTTTTCCATCAATATCACCATCATTATCTTTGTCAAGTTCCTTTTGACCACCGACAAGTTTTTCAGTTTTAACATCATAAACTTTACCAGCAACAGTAAAGGTTTTTTCACCCTTTTCTTTTGCAGCTTTCAAGGCACCAGTAAATGCGTTACCTTCGTCTTTCTCTTTTTCTTTTTTGGATATTGCGATTGCGGCTTGTTGTGCTGGACTAACTGCTTCTTTCCACATATCCATGATAGTTTCTTTTAAATTTTTAGTCATGTCATTTTCCTCTTTTACCATTGGTGGTAATTTTGTTATTTCGTCCGAATCCTCAAGCGCTTTCTTAGCATCTTTCGCATCTCGTTTACTCACATACAATTTACCATTCTTAAAATACCCATCAATACCTTCTTTATCTAGAACCTTTTTAACTTCACTCTCATAACCTTCACCAAGTTCTACACCCTCTCTTTGAACCAGAAACATCTCACCACCAGCATTTTGGAAACGACCACCTTTACCACTNAGTGCGTGTNGAATATCACTTTTCGTTGCACCGAAATCTTTTAACATTCGTATTGCACGACCCATATCAATATTCAGTAGTTTTTTACCACCTCTTGTTGGGGGTAATGTTATTGAGAACNTTTCGTTAAATCTCTCTCTTGCTTCATAGATTGCATCAAGAATTTGATTGATTACTTCTCTTGGTTCTGTATCTGTTGCACCATGTTTGGAGTGTTTCTTTTGAACTTTCATCATGTACTGTCTTGCAGTTTCTTTGTCTTTCATTCTAACTGCTTTTTGTATCTCTTTATTCATATCATCATTTGCTTTGTCTGAACCAGGCGAGTCTTCTGGGTCAAAAAGTCTAAAATCAAACTTAACCCCAGACTTCAATTTTTTCTTCTCGTTCATCTCATTCTCCTCTTTGTACATATTCAANTCAAATGGTTTNGAACCACCCTTNTTGNAAACTTGNATNTGTAGATTTCCACCTTTACCTTTGAGTCTGTACTTATTTGTTTTACCCTCAGATGGTTTTCTTGGGCCAGTTGCAACTTTACTGTCAATTTCTTTTGGGTCTACAGTAATACCCATTTTCTTTTTTGCATAATCATATGCGTGTTGCATTGCATCTGAAAAAGACTTATGAAAAAGTGTATAACCAGTTGCAGATTTCTTTTCCAGTATATTTCTCTCTATCATCTTTTTAATCTCTGGTCTAGTGAACTTACCAGATTGTATCATCTCTTTGATGTGACTATATTCCTCAAAAGTTTTTGCATCTTTTTCTGCATCCTTTTGATTCTTGTGAGGTTGACCTTGTGGAATATATTTTTTAGATGATGGAGAATAAACCATTACTTGAAAACCACCTCTAGTTTTTTCTACTTTAGGTTTTGGTGTACCTTTAGGTGCCTCATCAAGTTCAACTTCTTCTCTCATTCTTTGTCCATCTGGGGTAACGATAAATCCTCTTTGACCTGTTTTCTTCATTTTCATAAGAAACCTTCTTGCTTCTCCACTAGTTTTAAATTCAGAAGTTTTGAACATTTTACTATTTCCCTGTTGTATCTTTACTTTAAAAACAGACTTTCCAGTATCAATTCTCTCATCAAGATTTACTTCCTCACCGATTGCAAGAACCATATCTCCGATATCTTTTTTATCTTTTGGACTAATTGGAACAATTTTCATTTTACCAACTTCATTCTTTGGTATTCTCATAGGTGGTAGATGTGCAGACCTTTTACTACTTTCCATTTCTTTCTTTGCATTTTTACCACTTGCTCTTGCAACAATCTTATTATCTTTGTCTAATAGAACAAAATCAAATTGTTCATCAAGTTTGACTTCTTCACTCATACCTTTGATATGTGCATCAATTGTCTTTGATTGTCTATCATGTGCTTGTGATGCTTTCTCTAACTCACCAACGATTGTTTCTAAATCTTTTGAACCTTTCATCATATCTACATGAGCTTGAACTCTTTTAGATTGTGCGAGGTGCATTTTTGATGCATTTTGTAATTCACCTACTAATTTCTTCATATCATTTTCATCACCAGCTTTCTCATCAAGTTCAACTTCTTCTTTTATAACTTTTAATTTCATTCTTTTTGCAAATTTTATTATTGCTTCGATAGTTGATTGATTTGCATCAAATTTAAGAACTCCAGAAGGTGGAGCTGGTTGTGGAAGATTCATAACTTTTGATTTAAATTGTAAACGCATATCATTCAAATTATCTAGAAATTTCTTTCTTGCTCCAGTACTAATGAAACCATACACACTTACTTCTGCTTCATTAAGTTCAACTTCTTCTGATACTGATGGAACTAAAAAGTAATCTCTTAGTTTGTTCATACTGTTTGATGCAACTGCAAGTTTGTTTGTCCACCAAGAAGGAAGGGAATCTTCTGGACTCATAGATTTTAGTTTCTGTAATATTTGCATTGCATCTTCAGTAACAGTTTTACATTGACGTATCGCAGATGCAACGTCTTGATGACCATCTTCTTTTACCTCTGACTTTTCAGACTTCTTCTTGGCCATCTTGGTAAGAGTTGCATAGTAAACTGATTCACCTTCTTTTCCATACCTATCTTTGAAATCTTTCATAGGAACTTCTTTTTCAAGTTTCTTTAGTTTATCTTTTTCTGCATCAGTAAGTTTTCTTTCTCTTANTCTTACTTTCATTTAATTTGACCTGTTCGTAGAGGTCACTTATATTTCCTAGATTACGCATATCTTATCCCTTCATTAAATCCGTAACTGATTTAGCACTCCAAAATTTACAAGACCAATACCTTGCTTTATACTTTGGGCCTGGATTATCGCAGTTGTGTCTTGCACGAAAGTTTTTTCTTCTTTCTGGGTCATCTCTTTTAATTTCCATATTAGGGTCGCCGTATTCAACTTTTACAACATTACCCTTATCATTTCTGACGTAAACTTTATATTTCTTTACATCGCCTCTTGTAGGATTATTTAGTTTAACTGGCCTCCCATCATACTCTGCTTT
>FUFK010040762.1_pt1 | contig 24354 bp, 24 predicted proteins | sample 1021851 | NCBI WGS metagenome assembly FUFK01 (sample SAMEA51879418, study PRJEB19060) | metagenome | reverse complement strand
TTTTTTCAATTTCAGTTTCATCAGATTGAGCTAAATTTTTATCAGAATTTTGTTCAAAGTTTTCAATATTTTCCTCACCGGCAAGCGCAGGCAGCCCATAGCCAGGTCTATTGAATTCCAGCCATCCTGCATAAGGTTTGTCTTCAACTGAATTTTCAGGCAGGGAAACATAATAGACACCACTCATCCAGCCTTGATTATGGATGTGGCTTGATTGGTGGTCGTTAGACCCTAATACGTTCGCCCAGATATCTATAGTATATTGTGTTGGTTTATATCCTAAAAACGGATGATTTTCTTTATTTTGTAGATTTCTCATGTAATTGCCAACTGCATTCACAATAGCAACCTCAAATTTCTTTAAAATGGGATGATTATAATCAAACAAACGAGGAACGACTGCGCCACCTCTAATTGCTCTCTTTGCTGGATCCCAATCAGATGTAAAATTTGGGTGCTTCAATATCACTTTTTTTAATTTCTCGTTAAAAGCCACTAAATTCTGATCACATGTATTTAACCGCAACTCGGTTGTTTGGATTAATTTCCCAAAACCTATCAATTCATCTGCCTCACTTTCCTTGCCAAGACCCTGGAGAATAATCGTCTTATACGCGTTGGCTCTAATGTTATTAGGACTGAAACTCANAACATTATTAATCGTTTTTAAGGCATCGTAAGGAAGCAACATTTTTAATTGAATAGCTGCGCAATTATTGAGTGCCGGTAGAGAATTTGGCTTATTGATAACGGCTTTTTTATAAACTTCAAATATTTTAGGATTATCTGCATCCGAATAAATATCNAGGTTTTGCATTATATTTCCTATGGCAACGAGTGGAGCACTTTGTGCTGGCTCGAGCATTAATGCTTTTTTATAACATCTTAAGGCGTTTAATTGTTCCTTTTTGTTTTCATAAAAATCACCCATGGCATTATAGGCTTGCATATAGTAAGCGTGATGACTNATTACAGTTTTTAAAATTTTCTCAACCGCATTTGGTCTACCAGTTTGCAAAAGTATTTTCGCAAGAAGCACAGAGGCTATTGGGTGATTAATCTCAAATTCTAATACAGATCTGTATAAAGCTTCAGCTTCAGAAATGCGATTTTCATTGTGATGGAAGATCGCTCGTTTTAATGCGTCGTTAATATTCATCAGATCATCAGATTTTTCTTAATTGAGCGCAAGCATACTTCACTTGTCAAACAAAATAAAAGTAAGATAAATTACTAGGGTAGGTAGACAACATAGCTNGTTTCTTTTATACAGCCAAAATAGGGCGGTCATTGGACGCTCTATTTGTTCGCAGAAACACGTGCCCAGGTAGCTCAGTTGGTAGAGCAGTGGACTGAAAATCCGCGTGTCGGTGGTTCAAATCCGCCCCTGGGCACCACTTTTCCCAAGAAAAAGTCAGCTTTTCTCTATTGCCACACAAGTTAATGATAAGCCCAAGTGTGCCCAATATGCCGGGTTTCTGTCAATCGCTGTGACACAGTTGTGACAGAATGGCTGGGTTTCCAACAACCTTTATGCAAACTTCCTTNTTTCAACTGGCGAATTATATTTGTAATTCCCAATAGTATATTTAAGTTAATAACAAAAAATACTTCATAAATTGCTTGAAATTCTGGGCATCCTTTCCTCAAAAGATTAATTTTCCTTAAGTTGATTAAAACGATAAGGGTTGACGGTTACAGATTTGATTCTTCTCTCACTCAGAATTTGAACAATGTATTCTATTAAAGAAATTTTTTATACACTCCAGGGTGAGGGTGCGAACGCCGGCAGGGCAGCAATATTCTGTCGTTTCACTGGTTGTAACCTATGGTCTGGAAGGGAAAAAGACAGAGATAGAGCGATATGTAAATTTTGCGATACCGACTTTGTAGGCACAGATGGAACAATGGGCGGGCGATACAAGACAGCAGAAGCTTTAGTCGAAGCTATGCAAGGCCTATGGCCTAATAATCAGAAAAAAAATAAGTTTGTAGTTCTAACCGGAGGCGAGCCACTTCTGCAGGTTGATAGTAGCTTGATCAAACAGCTGCACGAACATGACTTCGAAGTTGCCGTTGAGACGAACGGCACAATCCCGTTACCGAGTGGGATAGATTGGGTATGCGTTAGCCCAAAGCAGGGCGCAAAGTTGCGCGTGACAAAGGGAAACGAAATTAAAATTGTATACCCTCAAATTGGTTTGCGGTTGGTTGAATTTGAAAATATGTCATTTGACCATTTCTTTCTTCAACCAATGGATAATGTGGACCGAGTGGGAAATACAAACTTGTGCGTAAATGCCTGCCTAGAAAACCCGAAATGGCGGCTATCAGTGCAAACTCATAAGGAGATCGGAATACGTTGAATGTGGCAGAACATGCTATGCCGTCTTCCAAAACTCAGTGTCATCATAAGAGGTAGGGTCATCAATACCAGCTAAGTGAAAAGCTTCTAGCCTTTCGACACAAGTGCCGCATCTACCGCAGTGCCTTTCAAGGCCTTTATAACAACTCCACGTTTCCTGGAATGGAACATCCAACTCACTTCCAACGCTGACTATATCCGCCTTTGATGAACCAACAAAAGGCGCGTAGAGGTCAATTTTCGATACACCGTCAAGCGCCAAAAGTTGCATCTCCCTAAAAGCGTCTACAAACTCAGGCCGGCAATCTGGGTATATAAAATGATCACCTGCGTGTACTGCAGCAGCAACTGTTTGGAGATTTTCTCTCGCTGCTAAAGCAAACGCAATAGTAAGCATAATCGGGTTTCTATTAGGAACTACNGTCGTCATCATCGATTGTTCTGCATAATGTCCATCGGGTACCGGAGTAGAGTCAGTGAGAGCAGACGAACCCAGAATCTTTGTAAGATTTGATATATCTATTATTTCATGGGGAACACCCAATGCCGAGGAAGCTTTTTCAGCAAAGTTTAGCTCTTTCTTATGTCTCTGCCCGTAATCAAATGACAACAAATAAGATAAATTGCCTTCCGCATGCACCTTATAGGCAAGTGTCACAGAGTCGAGCCCCCCTGAACAGAGAACTAAAGTAGACATCTAAATCCCCAAAAAAACGTCTAAGATTGTTTAATTTTACTTACGTACTACTTAGGAAATATATTCAATACAACGCTAAAGGCAAACTGCATGAGCGACCCAAATATTTATAAAGACCTTACCCTGCTTGGCGGAGAGACAAANTTACCAAATAACCCAGACGAAGCGATATTGGAACGCGTCCCAAANCCACAAAAAGATGTAAATTACTGTGTTCGCTTTACAGCGCCCGAGTTCACATCGTTATGCCCTTTGACGGGGCAACCCGACTTCGCGCATCTAGTAATTGACTATGTACCGAAAGATTGGCTTGTCGAAAGTAAATCACTCAAGCTTTATCTCGGAGCCTTCAGAAACCACGGAGCATTCCATGAAGACTGCACTATCAGCATAGCCAGGAAAATTACAGATCTATTGGAACCGGAATGGCTTCGCATAGGCGGNTACTGGTTTCCCAGGGGGGGCATACCCATTGATATTTTTTATCAAACGGGTAATGGGCCTAAAGGTGTCTGGATACCGGATCAAAATGTACCGACTTACAGAGGTCGTGGTTAAAATGAAGGCTATAACTAAAAGTTTTCCCCCAGAGAAATTCAAACCGTCTTCCATAACGCACTAAGTTTATTGGTGTGTAGCTATATGCCCTCTGACATAGCGTAAAAGCACCCGTTACCAAAGAGTGCAAGATTCAACTTTCAAATAAAAATCTCCAAAACAAGACAACTAAACAAAGTGATCTAAGCGCCATATCTCAGACGTAAATTTTATATGACAAAGATTTTGTGTACTAAAATAGCCGCCGCTTCTTGTATCTCCACCTTAATGTTTTGCGCGTGTAAGTTACTGAAGCGGAAGAAGAGCTGCAGGAATAGGTCAAGGTATATAAAAACCACTAACTAAAATGTTAGCACGCGGACCGTAAAAGACGAATGCTACATTGACAACGCACATAGGGGGGTTACGGCTTATGGATGATCAGCCCACAAAAAGCGACGCCGAGCTTAAACTACTTATGAAGGCGTGTTGGAATAAATATCAGCTTTCTGGCGATATAACGCACTTAATTGAGGCTGTGCGTGCAGCACCCTTTTTTGGTGAGCGAGAATTAGCTAGTGAGATTGCTAGACTGTTGAATTCGCTCAAACCTGTGGTTTAGATTTGCAGCCCTCTTATTAATCTGGCGATATAATGTTTGTGCCTAAACGGACTTTTGTTCGCCGTTCTAAAGTGCTCGTCTGTCATTAGTCACTTAAAGTTCGAGGGAACTTGGATCCGCTAACACCAGCAATCAGTATTAGTCCCAAAATCCGGCGCCCACCCAAAATATCTGTTAGTTAGGCTTTTCTTACATTGAACGGATTGCGGCTAATAAGTCGCCAATCCCCATTTTTGTTTGCGACAGTAAAGATTGCATTAAAAGTTTGGAGGAGCGTTCCATCAGCCTTGAACCTGCTAGCTTCAATAAGAAACGCGACTTTTTTTGTATCACCAATTATTTCTTCCATGCTTAACAGCTCTACCTTACTACCAACCCATTCTGGCTTACTCGTTCCCCAATCTGAATCTCTATATTCAGGAACGTCCGCTTCACATAGATAGATTGCAGGTAAATTTTCCGACATTCCAACCTGGTGAAATGGTAAATGAATTGAGTCCCTAAATTTTAATTCTCTTTCCGAGCCTGCTGTTTTAATTGCATCTTTCACTGCTTGCTGTGGAGTGGGCGCCATTTTTAATTTTCTCCCAATTCATTAGATGTTGCTTTAGGTAGGATACATTCAGTTTTCACTGCGCCCAAGGAAAAGCAGTAGATTGTTTAATCAGAGACCTTATATTACAGGTACAGAAGAACAAGGTGCAACATAGACACGTGAATGCGGTCCTCGATTAAAACTTTTATACATTGGAATTCATTGAAATGCGGCAGATGACATTCGTAGCCTTTCTCCAAGCTCAGAACTGCACTAATTTAGCTAGTTCTTGGCGACACCCTGAATCGAGAACAGATACATGGTCCCCTGCTTATTACCGTCACCTTGGGAATGTCTTGGAACGTGGGAAATTCCATCTAGGGTTTTTTGACGACCGCCTTTCCATGCCAGATATGTATGGACGTAATCATGCACATACTGTCCAGAATGGTATACGGTGCGTGAAAATGGACCCTGTTACAACACTCACAGTTATGGGCATGGCTACGTCAAGGCTTGGCCTCGGAGCAACCTATTCTACTACCTATTACGAGCCCTTTCATGTCGCTCGGGTCTTTCAAACACTTGATTTGATGAGTGAGGGGAGAGCTGCTTGGAACGTAGTAACCTCATTAAATGACGGTGAAGCACAAAATATGGGTCAAGATAAGGTAAATGAGCACGATTTAAGATATGATCGCGCGGACGAGTTTATGGAGGTAGTCCTAGGTCATTGGGATTCGTGGGAAGACGACGCCATTGTTCAAGATAAGTCGATCGGTTACTTCGCAGACCCTGAGAAAGTTCATCGACTTGATCACGACGGCACTTTTTTTAAATCTAGGGGCCCTTTCACTGTACCCCGCTCACCGCAAGGGCATCCAATGATAATTCAGGCTGGTCAAAGTGGGAGAGGCAAGAAATTTGGTGCAAGATGGGGCGAGTTAATATTTCTCAATTATCCCAACATAGAAGTTGGTAAGAAAGAGTATGCAGAATTCAAAAGTGATGTTGCAAACATGGGCCGTGATCCTGAACATGTTAAAATAACACCGGCCATTTACACCGTCGCGGCAGCAACAAAATCAGAGGCAGAAGATAAGTACGCTCTTATAGATAAATTACCAACTGAAGGGGATGCTCTATCACTGTTATCTGAGGCATTAAACTTCGATTTTTCGGTTAAGGGTCTAGACGACCCTTTTACCAAAGAAGAACTTGATAGCATACAAGGTCTGCAGGCTATTCGCGATAGGGTGATAGAATTAAGCAAGGGTCCAAACCCGACTGTCCGCGATTTCATAAAGTATAGTCAGAGGGGGCGTCCGCGCGATCCAATCGTGGGTGGGCCCAAAGAAGTTGCTGATAAACTCGAAGAGTGGTTCGTCGAACGTGCCTGCGATGGATTTGTGTTTGCGGCAAGCTACACGCCCGGTTCTTACGAGGATATCGTGGATCATGTAGTGCCAGAATTACAGAAAAGGGGCCTTTATCACAAAGACTATAGCGGAAACACGTTAAGGGAGAACGTCGGTGTCCCTGTTCCACCAGTACGAAATTGGAATAAGTTGGACTAGAATCTACTCCAAACAAATTTAATCTCTAACATTTTAACATTAAGTGGATGTAATAAAATGACCAAGGAAGTCTCAATGTTAGGAAAGTTAATTATTAAGGACGGGAAAACGGGGCTCGCGGCACCTCTCGTCTCAAAACTTTCGGATGATGTAAAAACACAGGGAAATGCCGTGCGTTATGAGTATTTTATTGCAGGCAATGAGGTCCACCTTTTTGAAGCTTACGCAGACAGTGATGGCTGGGAGCGCCATGTGGACCGTTTCTTGGAAAACTACGCTGATGAATTCNTGACTATTTTTGAGCCAAATCAAATGTTTGCTTATGGACCTGTCTCNCAAAAACTTAAAGAAAAAATTAANGACTTTGGCTTCACATACTTTGATAAGCTTGGCGGAGTTTAAGTTCACANAGCAATTATGTACTTTGNTCTTACAATACTGACAAAAGTACATACGCTGCTATACAAAATTAGACTGAAAATCCGCGTGTCGGTGGTTCAAATCCGCCCCTGGGCACCACTTACCTAACACCATAGGACAATTTAACGCTTCTTTACCAGCAAGCCTACGATTTAGCCTTTTGAAGATAAGTGCTGCTGGGCATTAAAATACGGGAGGTTATCACGGCTTGAGCACCCCATAACAGCCAACCTCTCCGATATTCTAAGAGCTTTGAGATATTTTCTTTCTATTTCAATGTCAGAGTGATCGGATAAAACACTCCCACAAAGAGAAATGCCATANTGAGATTGTAATGTACGTATCTGTTTTCCTGCCAACATGCCATTCGCTATGAGCGTTAACTGAAAGTCATCCTGTTTAACTATTTGGATTTTTCGGTCCACAAGATATGCTCGGATCTTGGCTTCAGTCGCAAGTGCCACATCCCAGAATTCGGATTCAGAGTTAGTCTGCTCGCCGGAAACCTCTGAAAACGCCATACAAAAAGCCAAGAAAACCATTTCCTTAGGTTCAGCAGTCTTCCAAGCAGCATTTCCAAGCGTCTTCCAAACAGACAAGTNCATCTCTTGGTAAACCTTCTCTACGCGCTCGTAAAAAAGACGTCTCAATCCAATCTCATTTAGTGTATTATCGATTTTTTGTTCTTTGCAGATATCAATCGCTGTCATGGATCCACACGACGGGCATCCCTCATCAGAGTATTGANTTTTTTTGTAAATATGCGAACACCGAAGACCATTGGGGAGTTTGTTTTCGCAGAGAAAGTAAATTTTTTCGTCCGCCCCTTGTTCTAATTGTTCACCAATCCAGTTAAACCTATTTTTGTATCTGACATAAGATTTACGATGATTCCAAAGGCTCCATTCGAGTTTTTCGACCGGGCCAAAAGTACTCCAATTTGAGCTAACATCTATCACTATACACCTGTCTTTACCTTCTGCAGATCGAAGGCCTCTTCCCACTGTTTGTCCCCAAACGACCTTCGAAAGAGTTGGTCGCAAATGAACAATAAGGTTGCAGTGGGGGTTATCCCAACCTTCTGCCAAAACACCTACAGACACCATTGCTTCTATTTTGCCATTTTCATGCGCCTCCAAAAGCTCCATCCGCTCGGTAATCGGGGTGCTTGCGGTGACAATTTCTGCTTCTATGCCGTTGGCACGTACTTTCTCTAGAGTGGCTTCCGCGACTGTTACATCTGGACAAAACCAAGCGGAAATAGGTGCTGACGGAACATTTTGTCTCTCCTCCAAGTAAATAAAGGTGGCATAATCTATCATAGAAGATTTTACAATTGCTGGAGCTAATTTTGAGACTGGAAAGTCACCTGAGCTTATATCGATACTTGACAAATCTAAATCATGAATAAAATGCGGTCGATATATCGGTGGAACAAGAATACCTTCTTCTATTAACGTTTCTATGTTTGCACAATCTATGATGGCATCGAAAGCCAGACTCAGCTGATCACGCTGGTCTCCCGTCCTGCGTTCTGGAGAGGCCGTAAGCCCCATAAATTGGGCCCCGACTTTGCCCTCATTTTCAAAATCTTCGAGGATCTTTTTATAACCAGAGCCATTCGGAGAAACACGATGAGCCTCATCTACTATTATCAAGTCAGCCATTTTTATGGCCTCTTCTAATACATCTTTTGCNCTCATATTAGTCGATAATAGGATGTCGTAACCATCGAAAGCCTTTCCATCTTCAGACACGGAAAGTTTGTGGACGCTGTGCCTAACACTAAGAGCTTTTTGCAATTGTTCCAACAGAACTAATCTATGGCACAGAACCAAGATCTTCTTGCCCTTGTAGAACTGGTCCACTATTTCACTAGCAAGTATAGTTTTACCAGCGCCCGTGGGAGCTTTTAATATAAAGCGTCGATGTTGCTTAACTATTGCTGGAAAATCGTCGATAATCTGTTTTTGCCAATTTCGTAGAACTACCACTGCGTATTCATTTCAATTTACGTAAAAATAGGGTTGTACATTTTCAACAGAGATCATTTTATTTGCCACGGTAATAAACATGCAGGAACAACGACCGGACGATCTCGATGGAAACACGTTCTTCCTCTACTGTGATATAAAACCATTGAGATTTTTTCAAGCCCGCTTTTTTGGCGGTGGGGGTGGGATTCGAACCCACGGTACGTTTNCNCGCACAACGGTTTTCGAGACCGCCCCGTTCGACCACTCCGGCACCCCACCTTAAAAATCTTTGTTCCTATATTTAATCGCAAATTGCCGAAACACCAATACCTNGTCAACAAATTGCTTTGGACTCATCTATAATCGCAATTTTGTAGTTAAAAAGGCCTTTCGCGGTTGACACTTCTGTCACCGCCTGTATATTCCGCGCTGAATAGGCGTNCACGTCACATTTCGGTTTTATGTCAAAAAAAAGAGCTTAGCTATGTATGCTGTTTTGAAAACAGGTGGAAAGCAATACAAAGTCTCACAAAACGACGTGATAATTGTAGAGAGACTGGGCGGGGAGTCTGGAGCNAAGNTCAATTTAGATAAGGTCCTAATGATCGGCGAAGGGGATAATACNACTGTCGGAACTCCCATAATTGGNGGGGCTTTAGTTGCTGCTGAAATCTTAGAACACAAACGCGGGGACAAAATCACCGTGTTTAAAAAGAAGAGAAGAAAAAACTATCGACGAACAATGGGACACCGCCAAGAGCTGACCGTGCTGCGTATCACGGATATATTGGCAGCTGGCGAAAAAAAACCCGCTGCAAAAAAGGCAAAAGCAGAATCGAAAACAGACACACCTAAGGAAACTAAAAGTAAAGTGAAAGCCCAGACAAAAGCCGATACGTCAAAGGCTGATGCGGCGAAAGCAAAGCGTACTCCGTCAAAGAAGACGGTGGCTAAAAAGGAAAAGTAATAAGGATATAAACCAATGGCACATAAGAAAGCGGGTGGTAGCTCACGAAATGGTCGCGACTCAGCAGGTCGCAGGCTAGGTGTGAAGAAGTTTGGTGGAGAATCCGTTATTGCGGGAAATATTATTGTAAGACAACGTGGGACCAAATTTCATCCGGGAACGAATGTGGGGATGGGTAAGGATCACACCCTTTATTCGAAAATTAGCGGTAAGGTAAGCTTTAAGCGGAAAAAGAACAGTCGCACCTACGTTAATATTGACCCTATTCTGCAGGCAGCAGAGTAGATAGAATAAATCGTTGCACATTTAAGTTGCTAAATACAAAAGCTAGCCGCAGAAAAAATACTACGATATAAGTCGAGAAGTGCTAAACGTGAGAGGTTGTTTACCTCACCCCTATTTAGTCGATCGTAGGGACTACCCAAATGAAATTTCTTGATCAGGCCAAAGTTCATATAAAAAGCGGCGATGGCGGGGCAGGCTGCTGTAGTTTTCGACGGGAAGCTTACGTAGAATATGGCGGTCCTGATGGCGGAGACGGCGGACGCGGCGGTCATGTTATCGCTGAATGCGTTGACGGTCTAAACACATTAATTGACTATCGCTACAAACAACATTTCAAGGCAAAAACAGGTTACGCTGGTGCNGGCCGGCAAAAAACTGGAGCTTCAGGAGCGGACATAATACTTAAACTTCCCAAGGGAACTCAAGTTTTTGAGGAAGACAACCGAACAATCATAGCTGATCTTGTCGAAGTCGGTCAGAGAGTGGTGCTAGCACGCGGCGGTGACGGCGGCTTCGGTAATCTAAGATACAAAACATCTACTAATCGAGCGCCGCGAAAATCCTTGCCAGGATGGCCCGGCATAGAAAAATCTATCTGGCTCAGATTAAAATTAATTGCAGATGTAGGGCTAGTTGGACTCCCTAATGCTGGAAAATCAACGCTACTTTCAACCATCACCCGTGCGAAGCCAAAAATAGCTGACTATCCATTCACAACGCTTCATCCAAACCTCGGTGTTGTTGGCGTGTTCGATAAAGAATTCGTAATCGCAGATATACCTGGGCTTATAGAGGGCGCTCATAAAGGTTTAGGGTTAGGCGACCGTTTTCTAGGCCATATAGAGCGTTGTAGTGTTTTACTGCACTTAATTGATGGCACCCAACCAGAGCCATTAGTTGCGTATGAAACTATTAGAAAAGAGCTAACTGAATATGGTGGAGGCTTAGAGAAGAAATTTGAAATTGTTGCAATAACAAAAGCTGACGCGCTAACTGAAGGGCAAACTAGAGAAATAATGACAACTATTACAAGCCTGATTCAAAGCCCGACACATCTAATATCTGCCCCAACAAAGCAAGGGGTAGAGGATTTGCTTTTGAGAATATTAGAAAAAGTTTATGAGCCTATGCTCGCGCCGAATTCCACAGTANCGCGAACTGGAAAGGGAAGCAGTGGGTGGGCTCCAATATGATTATTTCTGACCAAACCGGCCTTGTTAACAAATCACAAAGATTAATAATTAAAATTGGCTCTGCNCTTTTAGTAGATAGCGANACTGGAGAAATACGCTATAACTGGCTCGAGAAAATGGCCGATGATATTGCCAATTTGAGATCCAGAAACAANGAAGTTATTATTGTTTCTTCAGGAGCTGTAGCATTTGGAAGTCGTCATCTAGGCATTCATGCTAAAGCTCTAAAATTACAGGAAAAACAAGCAGCAGCCGCTACAGGGCAAATNAGACTTGCACATGCTTACGAAAATGCCTTGAATAAACATGGAGTGACTATAGCACAAATTCTCTTGTCACCTGATGACACGGAACAGCGNCGCCGTCACCTNAATGCAAGAGCTACCATTTCCACGCTTTTGTCACTGAACGTTGTGCCCATAATCAATGAAAACGATACAGTGACAACTAAAGAGCTCAGATTNGGTGATAATGANCGTCTAGGTGCAAGAGTAGCACAAATGGTAAGCGCTGATACNCTTATACTTTTATCNGATGTAGACGGCTTATATAATCGNGANCCAAGACNGGATAAAACGGCATACCATATACCANTAGTANAGAAGATAACATCGGAAATAGANGCTATGGCTGGGATTACGACAACAAATTATTCTTCTGGAGGAATGATAACAAAGTTAGCAGCTGCCCGCATTGCAAATAACGCAGGCTGCCACATGATTATAGCCAACGGTACAATTTTAAAGCCTATTAAGGCTATCGAGGACGGAGCACGAAGTACCTGGTTTCAAGCAAGTTCAACTCCCCATGGGGCACGGAAAGCATGGATAGCCAGTGCAATAAACCCCAGCGGCTCGATTTACATTGACAAGGGTGCTGCTTTAGCCATCGTTAATGGTAGAAGCTTACTGCCAGCNGGTGTTTTAGAAGTTTCCGGTGATTTTGAAAGAGGTGACTTAGTGAGGATTTTAANTCAGGATAAAAACGAAATCGCACGTGGCCTTGTAACATATTCAGCAGACGATACTCTTATGATAAAAGGTAGAAGATCAACAGAAATAGAAGATATACTTGGTTATCAAGGGAGAGACGAGTTAATCCATCGGGATGATCTTGTCCTTGTTTAATCTTCAGACAAATCAAATTGGAGGTTGATATTAAATCTGCAGACCAAGATGTAATCCGTGAGGGCTCTTCCGCACCGCTCATAAAATTACTCAACGATGTAGGGGCACGTGCAGACTCTGCCGCCCGGGTGCTAAAAAAAGCCAAGCGAGAATCCAAGGATAAAGCCTTGATGGTAGCGGCTGCGGAAATTCGATTAAATTTTGAGGCTATAATACAAGCAAATATATCTGATCTAAACTTTGCAAAAAATAAGAAATTAACCAACGCACTTCTCGACAGATTAATNGTTGATGAAGCACGGTTAGAGTCTATCGCCTCNGGTCTTGAGATGATCGCACAGCTTCCAGATCCAGTAGGAAAAATCCTGAGCAATTGGGATCGACCGAATGGACTGAACATAAGTCGTGTAAGCGTTCCGCTCGGGGTGATAGGTATAATTTACGAGTCTAGGCCAAATGTAACTGCAGATGCCGGCGGACTTTGCCTCAAATCAGGAAATGCCGTTATTCTTCGTGGTGGGTCCGAATCTTTTCATACTTCGTTGGAACTTGTGAATTGCCTTCAAGTAGGACTTAGAGCTGCAAATTTGCCAACAGACTCTATCCAGCTGGTACCGACCCGAGATCGTGAAGCTGTGAGTCACCTCCTGAGAATGACTAAATATGTTGATATTATCGTACCACGCGGCGGCAAGTCACTTGTGGCTAAAGTACAGAAAGAGAGTAAAATCCCAACAATAGCTCACTTAGAAGGCCTTTGCCATGTTTACCTAGATGAAGCGGCTGAGTTGGAAATGGCAAAAAATGTAACATTAAACGCAAAAATGAGGCGCACTGGGGTTTGCGGCGCGGCGGAAACCCTCTTAGTAGACTCGCGGGTAGCCCACAAACTGCTTCCAACTGTTGCCAAAAATCTAATTGCCCATGGGTGTATTTTGAGAGGTGACACAGGGTCCTGCGACTTAGTACCAGAAATGGAGAGAGCNAACGAAGTTGATTGGTCGACAGAATATTTAGACTCNATACTCTCTGTAAAACTAGTTGATGGTNTAGATGGCGCTATTGAACACATTAACAAATATGGATCAAGCCACACAGATAGCATAGTTACAGATAACCCCGAAACTGCGGAACGATTTCTAAACGAAATCGATAGCGCTATCGTTCTCCATAATGCTTCCACACAATACGCAGATGGAGGCGAGTTCGGGATGGGTGCGGAAATTGGAATTTCGACCGGACGCTTGCACGCCAGAGGCCCTGTCGGAACAGAGCAACTCACCTGTTTTAAGTATATTGTNCGGGGGAATGGACAAGTACGTCCATGAACTCGACCNAGGCCCAAAAACGAGGAAAAAAAAATTTAGCTTGTTCGCTTTCGATAGCAGCTACAAGTAAACAGACTATCGGGCTTATGGGCGGGTCATTCAACCCAGCACATTCTGGTCACCGATTAATTTCAGAGTTGGCGATAAAACGACTCGGGCTCAACAAAGTCTGGTGGCTTGTGTCACCACAGAACCCTCTTAAACCTTCGGCCGGAATGGCGAATATTAAAGAAAGAGTTCAAAATGCAGTAAAAATTTCTAGAAACCCAAAAATTAAAGTAATGACAGTAGAATCCTTTCTTGATACCCAGTATACCGCTGATTTACTAAAGATCCTGTCTAAACGTTTTTCAAGTACACGGTTCATTTGGATTATGGGGGCAGATAATCTCCTCCAATTTTCTGAATGGAAAAACTGGGAAGAGATAACATCCCTTGTAAGGATAGCTATTTTCGATAGGCCAAACTTCTCATTAAAGTCTTTGGCAGCAGATATGCCTCGGCGCTTTTCAGGTAATAGACTTAGAGAACGCGAAGGTTTACTTCTGAAATATAAAAAACCCCCAGCCTGGATTTTTTTTCATAGTAACCTGAACCATATCTCTGCAACAAAAATAAGATCGCAGATAAAAACTAATCGTATTGGAGATTAAAATTAAAAAACAAAATACCAGGAAAGTAAATCTTCTAAACATGGTGATCTCATCTCTTAAAGAGTTTAAAGCACAAGATATAGTAAAAATAGATCTAGTTGGGAAAACCAGCATGGCTGATTTCATGCTAATTGCCTCTGGCACTTCTTCAAGACAAATTCGCGCAATCGCCGAAAACACAGTAACCGAGATAAAGAAAAGCTCCAACGTGAACGTGAATATTGAGGGATTAAACCAAAGTGATTGGGTGCTAATTGACGCTGGGGATATTATTATCCATCTTTTTCGACCTGAAGTCAGGGAATTTTATAATCTGGAAAAAATGTGGCAGGTTGATTCGACTGAAGATGCCAGCACAGAAACTATAGAACTATAACCCAATAGAATACTAGGTAAACGGAATGCGAGTGAGTATTTTGGCGATCGGAAAAAACCGCCAAGGTGTATTTAAAGATCTTTATGAATTCTACGCCAAAAGAATTCAATGGGAGATCCAATTAGTTGAAGTAGAAATTCGAAAAACACTCGACTGGAAAAAACAACGCCTTAACGAAACTAGAAAGCTTTTATCCTCTGTACCTAAAGACTCACTTATAGTCATATTAGATGAATCGGGGAAACTTCTTACAAGCAGAGCATTATCGAACTGGATTAATAACCAAGTCGATAATGGTGCCAAAGATGTTTCATTTTTAATTGGTGGGTCACACGGCCTCGATCTCTCTGCAATAAGTTCTCCGAGTTTAACGATAAGCCTAGGTCGAGTAACTTGGCCACACTTGATGATACGTGGTATGATTGCAGAGCAACTTTATAGAGCTCAGCAAATACTTAAAAATCACCCCTATCATAGGGACTGATTACTCAATTAGGCCAGAGATTGTTAATAATATGAAACCAACTGTACTTTGTATAATGGATGGCTGGGGGGTAGGGCCAAATACGAAATATAACGCTGTNGCCCAAGCGAACACGCCTATTTTTGACCGCTTAATTAAAAAATGGCCTAACAGTTTAATGCAGGCTTCAGGCGAATATGTGGGGCTCCCCCATGGCCAAATGGGTAACTCAGAGGTTGGTCATATGAACATAGGCGCTGGCCGTATCGTTGTCCAAGACCTTCCGAAGATCAATCAAGTTATCCAATCGGACAAGCTATCTGAAAATAATATATTGAAGAAGTTTATTTCCGATACCAAAAAAGCTAAAGGGAAATGTCATTTAGTTGGATTACTTTCAACAGGTGGGGTACACAGTCACCAAACCCACATCGAAGCGCTTGCTAAAACAATATCAAAGGAAGGTATTCCGGTTTTACTGCATGGTGTTTTAGATGGCCGTGATACCGCACCCTGTAGTGCTCTGAAATTTCTTAAACGCTTTTTATCTATCAAAGATGAAAATATTTCCTTGGCTAGTTTAATAGGTCGTTTTTATGCAATGGATCGAGATAATCGTTGGGAAAGGGTAGAAAAAGCATATGGCGCAATAGTTAATGCCGACGGAGAGAAACTCAATGATTTTACAATGGGGATTAAAAACCAATACGAACTGGGCATAACAGACGAGTTCGTCGAGCCACTCATAAAAGACACCTTCAACGGAATAAATGATGGTGATTCATTATTTTTTGCAAATTTCCGCGCTGATAGGGCTCGCGAGTTACTTTCGGCCATCGTCGATCCAGCATTTACAAGTTTTCCGAGGACTTCTTTGCCAAATTTTTCAGCGAAAGCTGGCCTTGTTTCCTATTCAGATCATTTAGATAGTTTCTTAGACACGGTATTTCCTAAAGAAAACCTAAATCAAACATTGGGGGAGACCATTGCAAAACAGGACATTACGCAATTGAGAATAGCAGAAACAGAGAAATACCCACACGTCACTTTTTTTCTAAATGGTGGACAAGAAGTTCAATTTTCTGGTGAAGAACGGATTCTAGTACCATCACCAAAAGTGTTGACCTACGACACCCAACCCGAGATGTCTGCAAAAATAGTCACCCAAGAGCTTACTAATGCAATCGCGAGGAATGAATTTGGTTTTATAGTTGTCAACTATGCAAATCCTGACATGGTCGGACATACTGGAAATATTAAGGCAGCAATCAAAGCGGTAGAGACAGTAGACCAATGCGTTGGGAAAGTTGTTGAATCTGTGTTAGATTATGATGGAACAATGTTACTTACGGCAGACCATGGGAATTGCGAAGTTATGTTCGATGAAGAAAGAGGTATCCCACACACCGCGCATACTACAAACTTAGTTCCAACAATTTTAATAAATGCGCCGCGCAACGTAGCCCATTTGAGACCTGGAAAACTTGCCGATGTAGCTCCCACTATTTTGGACTTAATGTCTATCCCAAAACCCGCAATAATGACTGGTTCTTCTCTTCTGTCACTAGATGGGGTTTTCTAAATTTATGACAGGAAAGTCCAGGTGTAATTCTTTTTTTTTGACGGGATCCATTATTTTATTCTTTACTGCCGTTTTGCCTCACTCAGCTGTCGGTTCAAAAAAAACTAATATTGAGAACTTTCTCTCACTCAGGCAAGAATTAGTTGAAACAAAAAAAATTGAAGAGCGTCATAAAAATATCATTTCGCTAGCAAAGCGTAACATTACGATATTGAATGATCAGTTAGCAGAAATAGATTTAAGACTAAATACTCAAAGACAAAAAAAACGTCAGTTGTTAATGGCACTAATTGGTCTTTCGCGCTATCCAAAACCCTCGCCTATCTCATCAACTCTGCTTCCTTTATCTATCAAGCGAACCAAAACCCTTATCAAATTAATTTCTAAACAATTGAATGAAGAAATCCGTAACTTAGAAGCAAACAATAAAAAATTTTCAGAATTAAAAAATTCTATTTCGATAGAAACCCAAAAAATAAAGAACGCTAATCAACAAATTGTTTTGCTGCATGAAGCAATCGATGAGTTGATTGACAAAAACATAGGGCACGCAACTTCAACAACCTTGAGTAACCCGAGTACTTTAGAGAAAATATACCGAACGCTTAAAGATCAAAATTTCTTAAGAAAACGCTCTATAGATATTTTAAGTTTGATACTGGCGCAACAACAGGAAACACCTTTAAATCCTCAACCACAAATGCGTTTTTTCCAAGAAAAAGGAGCTGTATCAGAAATTGCAGTTCCTTTGAGAGGCACTAGTTTTCCAAGCTATAGTTCTTTTGCTGAAAATAAGTTAAGATTAGAACTGCCTGTGGGAGGAAAAATAACCGAGGTGTTTGGTGAACTTGACGAAATAGGTTTGAAAAGTAAAGGCATCAATATTATTACCCCATTAGGAGCTCAAGTGCTTTCATCATTTGACGGAAAAGTTCTATATGCTAATAATTTTCGAAGTTTTGGGCCAGTCTTAATAATCGATCATGGAGATGGCTTTAATACCTTGATGATGGGGCTAGAAAAGATTGACGTAAAAATTGGACAAAACCTTCTAAAAGGGGAACCTGTTGGTGTTATGAAAAAACTTAAAACCTCTAATAAACAGACTGGTCCCGCACTTTATCTTGAATTACGACGAAATGGGAAACCCGTAAACCCATTAGCCTGGCTATTACCAAAAAGAAACGCGACGTAACCAAATGCATCACTCTATTTGTCATAACAAACTAATCCTTAAACGAGTTAACAGGGTGATTAGTCGCTTAATTCTTTTCAGCGCTCTTATCTCACTCATACCACTCTCACTCCACGCAAGTGAAACATATCGGCAGCTAAACTTATTTGGGGATGTGTTTGAACGGGTAAAGTCAGAGTACGTAGATAAGGTGAGTGATAAAAAGCTCATTGAAGCTGCTATCAACGGGATGCTTACCTCTCTTGATCCACATTCCAGCTTTTTGGATAAGAAAAGCTTTGGGGAAATGCGAGTTCAAACAAAAGGAGAATTTGGGGGTATTGGGATAGAGGTCACAATGGAAAATGGTTTAGTTAAAGTGGTTTCCCCAATAGATGATACACCCGGATCAAAAGCTGGACTCGAGCCTGGAGATCTCATAACCCATTTGGATGGCGTTTCTATACTAGGACTTTCTCTAAGACAAGCTGTTGGAAAAATGCGCGGTCCAGTCGATGAAGAAATCATGCTGAGCATCCGGCGCAAGAATGTAGATCCGTTTAAAGTTAAAATAAGAAGGGCAATAATTAAAATTAGGTCAGTCCGTTTTGAAACTATTGATGACATTGGTTACATTCGAATAACAACCTTCAACCAACAAACCACCCCTGGCCTAAAGAGGGCTATCTCAGAGTTAAAAAGACAGATTGGGACTTCACTATCTGGATTTATACTGGATTTGAGGAATAATCCAGGCGGCCTTCTTAATCAAGCTATCTCTGTTAGTGATATATTTCTTAACCACGGAGAAATTGTCTCTACCCGAGGGCGCGACCCAGAGAATACATCACGCGTTCATGCAAAATCAGGGGACCTAACTGACGGTTCAAAATTAATTGTATTAATTAACACCGGTTCTGCTTCCGCTTCAGAAATTGTTGCAGGCGCTCTTCAAGATCATAAAAGAGCTATTATCCTTGGAACACAATCTTTCGGAAAAGGTTCTGTGCAGACAATCGTACCACTATCAAAAGATATAGCTATGCGATTGACAACAGCGCGTTATTACACACCATCAGGAAAATCCATACAGAAAACAGGGATTTCACCCGATATTGTTGTCAACGCAGCAAAAATTGAAAAAAACATGGCAACCAGCCAGCGGCGCGAAGCTGATTTGCGTGGAGCCCTGGAGAACACCGATAAAGAAAAGAAAAACGATGAAGCAGATACGTCGAAGAGTAGGAGGCCAACAGCAAAAGAGCTAGCAAATACGGACTACCAACTTGCCAGAGCAGTCGACCTTCTCCGTGGCTTATCACTAGTTGAAAAACGAATCGTAAATTGAAACTTACTTCTTTCATAAAACGTCTTAAAAACGCCTTAAGACTACAGCGTAATAATCAAGAAAAATCAACTTTACAAGATGGCGATGATATCTTAGGCGAGGAGATTATCGAACAAGCCCAGACAGACGAAATACCTCAGTCCAAGTTAAATCGATTTGCTTGGTTTATTTACGGGACCTTCCTGATGATATTTCTTGGAGGTGCTGGATTGTTAGTTGGTTGGGTCTTGGTGAGCGCAGAAGAAACGATAGAGAACCGAATAGCAATTACGCCAGCTGTAACAGTAGACGTATTAGCCGATGGGGAAACAGCACCTAAAAACTCTAGCCGCGATAAAGGACAACCAGACGATCAAGCAACCAAGGATAACTCTGAAACCGCCACTGCAAATCAGTCAAAGGAACCTAGAAATACGTTAAACAATAGTGACGCCCTCGTTGGGATAATATTTCCCCATATCACCGAGGAGACTGAAACTGGACCACTACCCGTAATTGCTACAGATGGTCGGCAACCTTGGTTAGAATACTCTCGAGGATTTAAAAGAGCTGATAGAAAACCCCGGATTGCCCTGATTATTAGCAATCTTGGATTATCAAACACTTACACAAAAGCAGCTTTAGAGCTATTACCAGAAGATATAACTCTATCTTTCTCCCATGTAGCACCAAGATTAAAGAACTGGGTAAGAGAAGCGCGACAAAAAGGCCACGAAATATTATTAGATATCCCAATGGAACCAATTGGTTTTCCTAAAAATGATCCTGGCAGGGCTACTCTACTAACTTCATCAAATGAAGTTGAGAACCTTAATCGGCTAGAACATATCATGAAGCAAGCTGGNGGATATGTTGGTCTATTAGGGACACAAGGAACGAAGTTTATGTTACATTCTGAGACCTTGCTCCCGGTTTTAAGAAGCATCAAGCAACGTGGGTTAATTTACGTAGATAGTAGATCAACTTCTAGGAGCCTTGGTCCAGATTTGGCCTCATCTATTCAATTACCTAAAGCTTTTAATAACGTCTTCGTGGATAAAGAACCATCCCAAGAGAAAATCAAAAATAAGTTAGATGAACTAGAAAGAATAGCCCTTGAAAGAAGATTTGCAGTTGGTATTGCTCAACCATTACCAATAACGATAGAGATTCTGAGTCAATGGACAAAGAGATTGAAAACAAAACAAATTGCGCTAGCGCCAATTACCGCAATAGTAGATAAGCAAAGTCAAAGATGATTAATAAGACATTAACCAGCCTTCCGTACCGCCCCTGTGTTGGCATTGTGCTTTTTAATAATAATAATCAGGTATTTATTGCGCGAAGAAATGATGTTGGTAAACAATCTTGGCAATTTCCTCAAGGCGGCATCAACAGGGGCGAAGAACCAGAAGCGGCGGCACTAAGAGAATTAGAGGAAGAGACAAATATAAAATCGGCAAGGATTGTCGATAGGACAGCGGAATGGCTATATTACGACTACCCTCCTAAGGTATCGGCACGATCATTTGCCGGGAATTATCGTGGACAAAAACAAATTTGGTTCGCTATGCGTTTCTTTGGAAACGAAGACGAAATCGATTTAGGAGGGTGGAATGCCGAATTTGATGACTGGAAATGGACCTCTTTGAGGTCCACGATAGCAATGATCATAGAATTTAAAAAAAATGTCTACGAAAGAGTGGTAAGCCGATTTAGCTATCTGGAAAAAGAACTAGGTCGTAATCTTAACAATTAAGTATTTCACCAATTTTTTACGAATTCCATTCTTATCGCTCCCCGCCTACTTTATGATAAGTCCAAACACAAAAAAGCCTAATCAATGACAAACATCAGGGAACATTTACCATAAACTCGGCCCAAATTTTTGCAGGAATGCTCCCACCAGTAATCTTACGCATTGGCCGATTGTCATCTCGACCAACCCAGACACCTACTGTCAAACCTTCGGAGTATCCAATAAACCAGGCGTCTCTGTAATCTTGACTGGTGCCAGTTTTACCGGCAGCTGTTCTACCAATATTTGCTCTTTTTCCTGTTCCTAGGGCAATAACATCTTCTAACATCAGGTTCATGTCTTCTATTACCTCGGATGATGCTATTGGGGTAGCTGTTTGCTCCCGCCTTGTATAAATTAGATCTCCTTTTTCGGTCACTATACTGCTAATGCCATACGGTTCGACCGGAAAGCCACCATTTGATATTGCTACGTATGCGGCGGTCATGTTGATCAAAGATACGCCATTACTGCCCAACGCTAAACTAGGTTTGTTGTCAAGTTTCGCATTAATTCCCAAACGACGAGCCATTTTAATTGTTAAATCGCGTCCGATTTTTTCTGATAACCTTACGGTCGCTACATTATAGGACATTTGCAGTGCCTGCCGAAGGGATACTTGTGTTCTATAAACACCATCAAAGTTTCTAGGTCGCCAACTTCCTATTTCCAAAGGTTGATCAGATATTACACTTTCTGGGCTCAGGCCTTTTGTTAGAGCCGCTAGAAAAACTATGGGCTTAAAAACTGAACCAGGCTGCCTCCTTGACTGCGTGGCTCTATTAAATTGACTTTTAAAGTAGTTCCGTCCACCAACCATAGCTAAAACCTTACCTGTCGCGTCTAGGACCACTATTGCCCCTTCTAATTGTTTATTTGAATTGACCCGATTTAGTTGATTGGCTAGGGCTGCCTCGGCTTTCTTCTGAAGGAGTGGATCTAGAGTAGTAAATACTCTTTTATTGAAATAAACATTGTTCGCATATGCTTCTGCCCGTTCTCTGACCCAATCTGCAAAGTACCATGTTCCGTTTTGTAAATTTAATTGGGGTTTTATTTTAACCCTGTACTTTGAATACTTGCTTAGAATGTTTTTTTCCAAGGACCCAGCATGCATCATATTATTGAGAACCTGCGTTGTCCGCTTTTTTGCTAAAGACAAATTAGTTCTCGGATTATACTTTGATGGAGCCTTTAAAATTCCTATGAGCATTGCTGCTTCGTTTAATCGAAGGTCTGAAACAGATTTGCCAAAATAATACTCAGCAGCAGCACGCAAACCAAAAACACCCGAGCCAAAGTAAACCCTATTTAAGTACAGGGTCAGTATTTGTTCTTTCGTGAAAGACATTTCCAACCAGAGTGCGAGCAATAATTCCCGTACTTTCCGTTCAACGCTTCTGTCAAAAACTAGAAATAAATTTTTAGCTAGTTGCTGGGTCAGAGTACTTCCACCTTGTTTTATTTTTCCTTCCTTTAAATTTACTACCGCGGCTCTAACTAGCGAAAAGGGATCAATGCCCCAATGTTGAAAAAATCTTCTGTCTTCGGTTGCGACTAATGCTTCAATTAGGAACGTCGGAATTTCATTAAATGTTACAGGTTCTAAATAAAAGTCTCCATAAGTCGCAAAATTCTGCCCTTTTCTATCCACTAAACTNACAGCAATATCACGTTTTTTAAATTCTAAATCTGACAAGTCCGGAAGTTGGGTTGCTTGATATATTCCTATGGCCAGGAGAATAGCCAGACCCCAAATAGAGCACAGAGCAGTGATTGAGACAAAAGAGCCGAAGAAACCTCCTCTCTTTGACACCGAGCGTGATTTTCCAGCAGACTTTCGCGATCTAATAGTCGAAGCGGTTTGCCTCTTTTTTCCCTTTTTTTTGCTTTTCATTCAAATACTCAAACGACCTATTTGCAACCTGACATCGTAAAGTTTTTTAGTTAAAACCTTGCCGCTTACCCTGGCTATAAATTGACAGCGTTGCGCTTAAAAGCAAGACTGCTTTACCTATTTTGGATAAATTTGGGTTCCTAGGACGAATATATCACGATACTTTCGAAAAATTTCATCAATATTGTTGAATTTCCATCAATTTTCGGCATCATGCGAATTGAAAATGGGAGGATTTTAGTATGTTCAAAAAGTTTTTACTTCTCGCGTCCGCAGGGCTAATGGCTATCGGACCCGCAGTAGCCGCTGAAAAAGTTAAAATTGGCTTTGTTACTACCATCACTACCCCCGCCGGAGTGATTGGTAAAGATATGGTCGATGCAGTGAATCTAGCCATGGAAGATATTGGCGGGAAAATGGCGGGATTGGATGTCGAATTAATAGTTGAAGATGACGGCTTCAAGCCGGCCATCGGNAAACAGAAAACAGATAAATTAGTNAAGCAAGANAAAGTNCAGTTNGTAACNGGTTTTATTTGGTCNCATGTTCTTCTTGCTTCCCANAAATCNGCNTTAGGAGCAGGAAANTTNCTAATAAGNTCAAANGCTGGCCCCTCNCAAATGGCNGGNAAATTATGCCATAAGAACTTTTTNTCAACATCTTGGCAAAATGATCAAACGCCNATGGCAATGGGGGAAGTACTTAATTTAAATAATGTCAAATCACTTTATGTAATGGCACCTAACTATGCAGCCGGGAAAAATATGGTGGCTGGTGTAACCAGGACATTTAAAGGAAAGATAGTTGGAAAAGACCTAACAAAGTGGGGCAAGGATGCACAGCTTGACTTCTCTGCTGAGTTAGCAAAAGCAAAAGCATCTGGAGCAGAAGGTATATTTGTTTTTTATCCTGGTAAAGCAGGTGGCGCATTCATAAAGCAATATGCTCAGGCTGGCCTCCAAGGAAAGATTCCACTCTACTCTGTCTTCACCGTCGACTCGATTGCCTTGCCAAAACTTCAGAAAGCCAAAATGAACGGCGTTATGGGGTCAGTGATGACACAATTTTGGGCACCAGATTTGGATACACCACAGAACAAAAAGTTTGTCTCTGGTTTTAAGAAAAAATATGGCCGTTACCCATCTTTTTATGCAGCGCAATCTTATGATACGATATTCCTAATAAAGAGTGCTGTTGAAGCAGTAAAAGGTGACTTATCGAATAAGGATGGCATGAGAGCAGCCATGGAGAAGGCGAACTTTCCGTCTGTCCGGGGCAAATTTTCATATGGTAATAATCATTTTCCAATACAAAACTTTTATTCAAGAGAAGTTGTAAAAGACCAAGATGGTGTCTGGACTACATCCGTGCGCGAAGTTGTTCTGAAAAATCATCAAGACACATATGCTAAAGACTGCTCAATGTAGTCCAATGTCATCTATAAAGTTCTAAGAT
>FUFK010046548.1_pt1 | contig 24356 bp, 22 predicted proteins | sample 1021851 | NCBI WGS metagenome assembly FUFK01 (sample SAMEA51879418, study PRJEB19060) | metagenome | reverse complement strand
TCCTCATCTATCCTGACCCTCTCAACAGGTGCAGAGCCTTCTCCACCTTCCGTTCCATCGTGCGTCGAAAACGTAATCTGACCGCCGTGATCGATGGCTGAGTGAGCCAAGAACTTAATGGCAGACACGACATTTGGGCCATCGCCTGACGCATCTGCGTTGAAGCACTCAATGCCACCAAGCAGGTTTCCAGCCGTATTTTGGCTGTTGCCCTCAAGTCTAATGACAGGACCAGCATTGGCGGTGTGATCTGTCAGATGAAGCTTGGTGTCAGGACTGTCTTCAGAGATGCCGACGTTGCCGCCCGATGTGATCCGCATGGCTTCTAAAATTGAACTAGGTGTGCCGGTGTTGAACGCCAAACCAGCAGCGCCCGCTGTGCCTTCCGCTCTGCCGATAATCCTGACCGCAGTACCAGCGTCATTGCTGTCTTTGTGCGCCATTGCTATTTCGCCAATGACGTTATTATTAGCAAGGCTTGTGCTGTCTCGTTCTAGCGTTAATTTGGGCGATGTGGCGTGTAAGGCATGAGCAATGCTTGCTGGCGAAGTCGTCCCGATGCCCACACGATTGTTGCTGCTGTCCACCTTCAGTGTGTTGGTGTCGAACGCAACATCGCCAGTGATGCCACCGCTAAACCCAACCGCACCAGAAAATGTGCCGCCAGCAGTCTTGCTAACCATGTCAGCCGTGGTAAATGACTTGAACGCATAGATGTTCACAATGTCATTTAGAGCCGCACCAGAAGCCAGCACAACGCTTGTGCCGTTGGTCGCTGTAAAGTCAGACGGGTCGAGAACGATACCGTTCATCACGACTTGGAGATTGTCTGCCGTGTAAGACAGCGTAGCACTATTGTCGTCAGACCCAGAGAACGTGGTCTGTCCTGCCGTCGCCGTGTACTCGTACAGTATCAGGCTGACATTGCCAGCAGATGTGGCGGCGATCCAGTTGGCNCCGTCATANACCCGCATCTCNTTGGCGGTGCTNTTGAAATATAATGCGCCAGAAACTAGGGCGTTTCCGTCATTGTCCTGAGTGGGGTTTGACGACTTAGCACCAAGGTAGGTGTCATCAAAGTTATCAAATGCTGTGGCCGCAGATGCCGCACTAGCCGCCGCCGCTGTCTGACTTGCCGCCGCCGCCGTGGCAGAGGATGCCGCCGCTGTCGCAGAAGCCGCACTATTGGTCTCAGAGGTCGAGGCATTGCCAGCAGAGGTTGAGGCTTCTGCGGCTTTTGTGGTCGCCGTGGCGGCAGATGTTGAGGCAGAGGACGCACTTGATGCCGCTGCCGTTTGACTAGCCGCCGCCTCTGATGCCTTAGTCGTGGCAGTTGAGGCATTTGCAGACGCGCCCTGGATGGCGGTGATGTTCGTCGCGTTGGTGTTCACAGAGGAGATGTTCGATGCAACTGTGCCAATGTCAGAAGCGTCACCAGCTACAGCCGTAACATTGCTGCTGATCCCTGCCACCGTTGTCACATTGCTGGAGATGCCGGCCACTGTGCTTACATTGCTGCTGATTCCTGCCACGGTTGTGATAGCGTTTGTGGCTGTCGTGCCATCCTGGATATCAGCCAGGGTGCCGATGTCACTGGCGACTGACGCAAGGGTTGTAACATCCGTTGAGTTTGGACCAGCCTCTGGCGCACCAGTTGTCGAGTTGAACTGGAGATACTTGCCCTTGCGGTTATCCACGGACGGGATCGTGTAGTCCAAGTTCGTTGGGTCGGAGAAGTTGCCCTTGAGTGAGCGGTCAACCTTTTCATCAATCTGCTGATCGAAAATGGTCAGAGCGTCTAGCTGCTCATTGAGGCTTGAGGCCTTGAGGTCGCCGGCCGTCACAAAGTCTGTAGTCCGCTCAATGTCCCTGGCACCAATGATAGTGATGCTTTGCGAAGATGTGGCGGCTACTCCCAGGGTCACACTGCCGGTGCCGTTGCTGTTGATCGTGACTGTGTAGTCTGCTGTCTTTGTCAGGAGCGTCGTGTCTTTGAAGACCTGGATATCGTCATCATCTAGTATCTCAAANGTAAAAGCATAGGGGCCCGTGCCGGCACTACCGGACAGTACAACTCTGCGCTTCACTGCATTGATATTCGTCATTTCAATACCTCACGGTCCTGTTGGCTGTTGTAACATGAAGACGCAAAAAAATCCATGTAACCTACCTACCCGTAACGCCCAGGATGTTAGGGGCTCTGTCGGGTTGTGCTTGACCTGGACGCCACCAATACTCCTGGTCGTACTCTCTCATCCGGCGTTTCTCTATNCGCCTAAAGCGCCGGTAAGCATCTGGGTCTGACATGAGACGCAACTGATCCAGGATCGTCCTCTCTATCGCCAGGCGCAGATACCAGGTCGAGGCACCAGGCATATTCCTGCCAAAGAAGTCCACNGCCTCTTTGCCNGCGTTGGTGTCCTTGCCCTGGACCAGTTCCATCACATTGCCAATGGTAAGTTTCCGTAGATCGTTGAGGAAGCCGATCCTGGGACCAGCAATCGTCTCCGACAGTCCGCCGCCAAAGCGGTTGACGCTTGAGAACAGGAAGTCGCCAAAGATGCCGATGCCGCCACCAGTCAGGAGGGCGTTGCCCCAAAACTCCGGCGTGTCCATTGCNAGNGGGTCNCGNCCNTTGGATATCTCACGCACCTGGATAGACAGAGCGGCCATCGCTGTCGATGTAATCAGGAGGTCAGCAGCAATCCCGGCCTTACGCCTGGCACCCTTCTGATACACCGCGGCCTTGATGTTGTTCATGTAGAAGGTGACGGGGAAACTCTTGAACATGGCAAACGACCTGGCAATCTCACCAACCAGGGTGCCGGCCTTNGTGCCNCCTACCAGGGCGGTCCTGCCTCTCACTGACGCAACAGGTACAGCCAGGTTGGTCATGCCCTGGACCATCTCCAGCATCTTGAACGCCAGTTCGCGGTCAGTCTCCATCATCTCATCGGGCCGCAGGAACTTAGCCCCTTTGAAGTCGTACTGCTCAAAGCCGGCCATCTTGGACCAGTCATCNGCAGAGATGCCGTATCTGTCCAGGGTCTGGCGGAAAGCNGTGTTNAGTTGTGCATAGGGCGTCTTGGCGTTGTCCGCGATGAAGCCCATGAACTCCATGCCAAAAGCCCANCGACCAGCCTGGGTGAATGGCGACAGCAGNGAGATGTTCATAGCCACGTTGGATATGGCCTCAGTCACATTTGGACCCAGGACATCATTGGCGTAGCGTGACTGACCGTAAGCCACAGACGACCAGTTCTCTGCCACCAGTCCCATCCTGATAGCTTGCTGCTTGGTCATCTTGCCGGCAGTCATCATGGCAAAAGACTTTTGCATTGAAGAGCGGAGAAGGGGCATACCAGCCATCCGCTTGGCAATCCTGGTGAAGTTCGGGTCAGTAGCGATGGCCAGGATCGAAGTCGAGCCCAGATAGGCAGAGGTCAGAAGATTGCCCAGGCCGGCGAAAGACCTGGCCACTGTGCCATTCACTGGCGCATGAGACTTGCCGGTAATGTAGTCATACATCTCATCGAACTTNTTNTGACGGCCCACNAGCTTGGCTGACTGCTTGTCATTGCCCTTTGCGGCGTCAATCTCTTTGGCTTGCTTTTGCGTCTGTGTCTTGAGGAACTTGACCGTCGATGTCGGGTTCGGGCCCAGGATTTCCAGCAGTGCCACATCCCTGGCCATGCCGTCGATGTGGTTCATCATGATGGAGAAGGTGTCACCACCGCCAAAGCTGTCCTGGTACTTCAGCCAGTTGTCTGCGCTGTTGAACACCAGGAAACGATGATCCTGGCGGCGACGGGCTAGAGATTTACCCTGGCCACCGACAGAACTCTCCTTGACCTTGGCAAAGCCCTCAGTGGCGATGGTCTCCCATATCTCATCCAGGGCATCCTCAAAGTCCACATCGTTCATCGGCTTGCCGGTCTTGAAGCTGACCATCTTCTCCTGGTCCAGGAGCGGCCTGATAAACTTCTTCCACTCAACTCTGCCGGCCTTGCGTATAGCCGCGTTGTCATGGACCTGGGGCATCCCCCAATCACTGCGCTTCGGGATATCACCTCCGGCCTTGTTGAAAGAGACCCGCAGGAATTCCGATGCCTTCTCCCAGGCCTGGGCCAGTTCCCGTGCCGCCTGGTCGCCCGTGTTCTCTTTGAATATCTCGCGGACCATGTTCTGCGATGTNGCTTTGGACTTGCGTGTTGTGCGGCCNAGGACCTGGGTCTTCTTCAACTGAGCAATCACATTGTCCATCANGGCATGAGCCATACCGCGGACAGCAGCCTGACGGGCTGACACATTGGAGTAGGGGCTCCGGCCGGTGCCATCACGCTCCAGGAGAGAGATCATGGCCTCACCAGGATCGTTGCCCTTGAACTCGCCCAGGTTNTTAAGGACGCGGCGTTGAGTGGCCCGNTGCAGGATCATGCGGCGCTTCTTCTGCTTCGCCTCATACTCCAGGACATCGAAGGTATCACGACCAGCCTGGGCGTCAGCTTCGGCCGGCCCCATCTGTCTAGCCCTGTTCTCTGCCTTGAACTCACTGAACATCTGCCTGGCACGACTTGCCTGGGGGCCGGTGAGGGTGCCCTCTTTCTCAGCGTTTGCGATACAATCCAACAGGCTCATACTACGCACCCTCTCAGTCGATCCAGCATCCGCTCATCCTGGGCCAGTTCGTCTTTGATCTGTTTGCCGGTCATAGTAACAGCCACAACGTCATCGCCGGCCACCATGTCGATGGTCAGGGTCTCGTCGTCNGGCATGTTGTCGAAGTCTGTGTCCCTGGCCACTTGCTCAATNGTGTTGGGCACCTCCGCTTCCTGGAANGTNGTTTCCTGGGGCAAGGGCCGCGTGTCAGGGGGGTCTAGNGGNTCGTCTGGTAGGAGACCCCTGTCGAGGTTAGCTGTCGCCTCNTCGGCGCGATTTAGGTGGTCGAAGAGCCTTTCGACTTGCCGAGCAACCTCTTCATCCGGGCTTGCCCCTCCGGGCTGTCCGCGTAGTCCGCTATCCTCTGGTCCGCTTGCTCGAAGTCGTAAGTCGACCCCTTCAAGGAGTTGTCCGGTGTCTTCGATGACGGGCTTGGGTTGGCCCCTTTGCCCGTTGTTGTCGATGTGCGTGTAGCCATCTGCAAGTCCTTCCTTCTTGAGTATATTATAGGTATTCATCGGCCCATCGCCAACCTCCTTAATATACTCCAGGGGGATGTAGCGGCCCGTATTTAGGAACCGCATGAACATCCTGTTACGGGCATTGATNTAGCTGACATCCATACCAACCAGGTCAACTCTNTANCCGTTGGCCTTCAGCTTTTTGATGATGCGCTGGATGCTGCCAGGCTTACCNCCAACCTTTGGGATGACCATGTTGATGCCTTCATCCAAGGCCTTGGCCATGACGACCTCTGCCAGGAAGCCGCTCTCCTCATGGACGGCTGTAGCGCCAGCACCATCGTTGAACTCAGGCAGCAGCTTCTTGGCCTCATCCGGGTCAATGATTGCCGCGCCATATCTCCTGGCGATTGGGTTGGCGATACTAGACTTGCCGGCAGCAGGGGGGCCAAGGATAACGACAGCCCTCTTGTCAAACTGCGAAGGAGCGTCAGGGACGGGCAGCTTGTCGTCTACATAGCCAAGCACCCTGGCGTCATCATAAAGCCGCTGTATGGCCTTCTGATAGCCAGTAAAGGTATCGCCAGTCCTGGGGTCATTGAAGGTCCGCTCTGTGTCCCACTTNANCGACCCGTAATCTGGTGCGTTGACCGTCTCAGGTATNGCNTTCAGTGCTGCATCTGCCTGGCGGATCGCCTCNTTGTCCATCAGCACCGCGTCATCGACATTGTTGTTGAGGTCTTCGACCAGCTTGATCTGAGCCGGGGTTGCCTCATCNGGCGCGGTGAAGGTCTCCGGGATGTCAGTCGTCAGCGCATCAAAGTCATCCANNGCGTCGATAGCCAGGTCAGCCTCACGGGCAGGGATGCCATTGCCNCGGAATAGTTCCAGGCCCTTACGCACCTGGTCAGTGGTCATNGCCACACCCTTNCCAGCGCCCATNAGGACAGGGGGCANNCCAGCACCAATGACGCCGCCGATACCGATGTTGATGAGCATTTGCTCATAGGANTAGTCGAGGCCCAGGGACTGATACCACTCCCGCACNCCAGGNTGNAGGATCGCCTCTGTGCCGGCACCAATCAGACCCTCTGCCAACATAGCCTGGCCAAGACCCTTGTGCCGCATGAAGGCCATCGGCCCCATCATAACCATCTGGTCCAGAAAGGCTTGGTCTGTGAAAACACCACCACCCTGGCCAAGGAAGCCGCCCACCTTGCCCATAGTCGTCTCACGGCTTCTGGCTTCTTCTCCTGCTTCAATCGCTGCCAGGGCTTGCTCTTTGATCCTAGCATCCAGGGTTGAGCGGGACAGTTCAGAAAACTCAGGATACAGTTCCCGGTTCTCATCCAAATGTGTGAACAGCTTTTCCAGGGCCTGCGCCCTCGACCTGTCACTGTGACCTCTGGAATCAGAAGCGCCAAAAAATCTACCTGGATTTGAGAAGGTCAGGCCCTGGCGCTCACTGATCGCGTCAACCAGTGGCTGCAACTCTTCGCGCATCAAGTCAGTGTAGGTGTCGATATTTGAGCCGCGTATCTGGGCTTCATACGCCGCGCCCATTGCATCGAAGAAGCCCAACTCCTCTCCACCAAACCCAAAGGGCGTGTCTCCGACGCCAGTGTTGTAATACTGGTCGAAGAAGATGCTCATGGTTGGGCTCTCTTCAGATCAATCAGATATGGCTGACCATTCGGCGCAAACAGGACCTCGCCCTTGTAGGCCATCTTGTAGAGGCCATCGCCAACAGAGATTAGGTTGGCCCTTTGCACGACAGACAGAGGCACGGTTTGCTGGTTCAGCACACCAACCGGCAACTCATCATAAGGCCTCATCTGACCGTCAGGGCCCTGGGTGACAGCTAAAGAGGTGAGGTCGTTCACGCTTTCCATGTTGTCGAATATTTCATCGACGCCATCGTCTGCCTTGATGCTAGACGGGATGATGATGTTGCGGCCGTTGTAGGTCACAATCCCGCCACGTTCTTCACCGTTGATGACCTGGCGTCCAGCAGCTAGTTGCAGGGCCTCATTGTAGAGGTCCCGATCAAAGACGCCCCCGGCGCTGCCACCCTTGCCCAGGTAGATGAGGTCAGCCACAGACTTGAGCCGGTCCATCGTCTTGATCATTGGTGCGCTAGTAGACAGGCCGTCAAACAGGGTGACGCGCTGATCACGCATATCGGTCATCTCGCCCAGGGCGCGGTCCTCTTTGCCGGCCTTGATGAGGCGACCCCGCATTGCAGCGTCAATGGTTGCTTCGTCCGCACCGAGAACCATCATGCCGCCGATGTGAGCCAGTTCCGGGGCGTCTTTGCTAATCTGCCCCAGGACCACCAGCGCATCCTGGCCAAAGGCAGTGGACAGTTTGTTGAGCGTCACAGTCTGAAGTTCGACAGGCATCTCCTCCAGAGCCGTAGCCAGGGCAGTGGCCTCAGACTTTGTGAGGATCGTCTTGGGTGTGCCGTAGTGCGCTGAGACTTTGTTTGCGTCTTTGACCCGCGCCTCAACCGCTGTTGCGATATCNGTTGCCTGGCTGTCAGGGCTCAACACCGTTTCCACCAGGTCAACACCGAGGGCCACGACGCCAGAGCCGTTTGCCCAGGACAGTGGGTCATCCTTGAGCCCTGTCTCCATAGCCGTGAGCCGTTGCTCCATCAGCGCCAGGAACTCACTTTCATCGGCAGAGTAACCGCCATCGCGTTGGCGCAGAGTATTGATCTTGTCCTCTAGCGTCATGGTGCTGTCGTTGGCGATATCGTTGAACAACTCTGACATAGCAGTCAGCCTGGCTACATCGCCCCGCAGCGCAGCCACCATATCTTCGGGCGCACCTTCAGCCTCTAGCTTGTTGATGCCGTCATTGATGGCAGCGACATCCTCATCCCGGATCGGGTCAAACCTCTTGACCACTTTCTCCAGCGCATCAACGCTTCTGCCAATGCTCGTCGCTGTCGCCTTCAAAGCCGCGTTATCGGATCTTTCGTCAGATGCCATAGCTGCCAGTCGAGACTTGACGATCTTGAGCCGCAAGACATCCTCTGGTGTGCCAGCCTCTTCAGCACCCATGCGGTTGGTGATGGTGTCACGCTCCTGCCGCAGTTCTTCCAGGTTAAATCCCTGGATGCCGCGGAAGTATTCGATGTGGCTCTCTGCTGTAGCCAGGCGCTCCTTGACCTCTGCCAGCCTGGCCTTGTCTGCGCCAGCATCTTCCAGGGCGTCGATCCTGGCCCTCATTTTGTCGATGACCGCAGTCGAGGGGATGCCCCCGGCCGACACGACGGTAGAAACCTCATAGGTCAAGTCAGCCTTGAGATTGGCAATCTCAGTGTTAAGCGCAGAGATGTCAGAGTTGGCAGCAGTGCGGAAGTTCCGCACCAGGGTCTGAGCGTTGTCGTCAGAGATGCCACGGGCCAGGCCACCATCCTTGCCAATGTCAGCCTCAAGTCGGTCAGCGTACTCCAGTCTCTCCTCTGGTGTCTCAAGCCTGTCAAAGCCGCCGCGTACCCTGGCTATGTGGGCCTTGCGACTTTCGCGAATCATGACATCCGCAATCTCTTCTTCATTGTAACCCTGGGCCCGGAGCATAGCGCCTATGGCCTCAACGCCCTGGTCGATATCTTTGTTGATGATCGCATCAGACATGCCCGATCTGGCCATGTTCTCCAGGCTTTCGCTCATGGTTTCCAGGTTCAACGCACCCTGGGCCCGATTCTCCTGACGCTTCTTCTTGATGTGATCCTCAGAATAGTTGAGGAACTGAGCGTTGCGGTAGCTGTCAAGGGTGAGGCTGACTTCCTTGGCCGCGGCCGGGTCCATCATGCCCAGGGCATCGGAGAAGCCGAGCGTGACCATATCCAGGCGCTCTGCCAACTGCGTGGGGTCTTCACCAGCCTCAATAGCTTCCAGGTACTGCTTGCCCATCTCGCGCTTGGCTTCGACTTCGATCTCTGCACTCAGCCCTTTGACCGCGGCATTGTAAGCAGCAGCCTCGCCGGCATTGAAGCTGGCAGGGTCTTGGTCCTGGAGTTGGGTCAGTGTCCTGGTTGGGTCAGACGCGCCGAGCATTGANCCCTGGAGAGTGTTCCGGCGCTCCACCTGTTTGAAGGCAAAGCTGGAGATACGGTCCATCGCCCTGGCCATTGCCTCAGATGTACGCGCAGCCTCACGACCAGCAGCCATGTCGATGCGGGGCACATCTCCAGTGCCAACTGTTTGGATAGGGGCAGAGGCCAGTCTTTCAAACAGTTCTGACATTAGTTTGGCTCATACAATGTGTAGCTATAGTTTGCAGATGAGGCACCAACTGATGGCGCTGGCTTGGGGTTAGTGAAACTAAACGCGCCAGTCTGGTCTGCCATGTAAGCCGCCTCGCCAATACTGGCGACAGCACTAATGAAGCCCTGGCGACGGGCCATGTTGCCAGCAGCCACATACTGAGCGGACTGGATCGCACCACCAGCCTCAATGATTTGTCCCTGGAGTTGCATCAACTCCTGGTTCTCTTTGCTTGTGAAAAAGTCNGTGACGCCTTTGCCCAGGTTGTAGATGGCGAGGTTGGCCACTGACCCAGAGAAGGGATCGACAGAGCCGGCCGCAGCCCGTGCATTGATAGTTGCCAGGTTTTGAGCAATCTTCTTGAGGACCTGGATGCCCTGGCGCTTGTGGTTCAGCGTCTCAGCCCTGGTTCGCAACATGCCGGCTCTCGCTTGCATCTCTGCCTGCTTGGCCTGCATTTCATACATTTGCTGTTGGGCCCGTGCCATCTGCATCTGCTGCATGGCACCAAAGATTTTAGACCCTATCGCTATAGCTTCCATATCACTGCCCCACGCTCACTTTGTAGTCGAGAGCCAGGACCGTCATATCAAGCGGCACGGTCTGCTTGAGAGTGATGGCTCCCTCTTTGTCAAAGCCCAGGAGTGGGCCAATAGTCTTGATGCCGGTGAAGGGCTGAACGCTGGTGTCCAGATTGTTCTCGCCAAACTGACGGAAGGCCACCAACTCATCGTTGATCGTCAGCGCCTTTGTCTCAAAGAGTTCAGCGTTCACCTCCAGGATGCGTTTCTTGAAGCCACGCAAAGAGCCAGACTGTATCTGCGGCTCAACCGGCATAGTCTTGACCTCAACCGTGTAATCCAGGCCGACCTGATAGCTGCTAGTGCTTGCCCTGGCGAAAGTCGCCGTGTTGCTGCTCACAGTCACATCTGGCTGCACAACACCGTCAGTGATGACCTTGACGGTCTCAGTGTCTAGGTGAGCAACACTGGCAGAACTGGCGGCACCAGAGGCTGCAACCGCGCTGTCCAGGTTGAGGGTGCTGTCGAAATACTCGACAAAGTATTGCGCCGCGCTGTTCACTGTCCGCTTGGTGATGACGTAAATCTCATCGACATCCACCCCGACAGCCTGGAACTCGCCGTTGGTTGTGAACTTAGCCGGCGCAGTGACCTCCTGGGACCGCAGCAGTGAGAACACNATCATTGANCCATCTGTNCCGTTGACGATCATCAGCCGGTCACTCTCATCTGTTGAGGTGGCNCGTCTGATCGCCATGTCAGTTGGGGCCTTGAACAGGTGGCCCGATAGCATGGAGACATTGCTGGTGTTGTAGGCAAGTTCTGTGTCGGTGAACGCCAGTTCGTTGAGAGACTTGCCCTTGCGCTGGATGAACAGGGTGCCACTGTCCACACCGACAATCGGCACATCCGCCTTCGACCCGTTCCTGGTAGCAATCTTCACGATGAAGTTAGACGGGGTGATGGGCTCCAGGTTGGCCTGGGGAACGTAAAACTCACCGCCTGTCGTGAAGAGTTGGAGGTCACGGCCGGAGAAAATGTCAGTGATAGAGTTTAGCGTTGATGTTGAAAGCGTTGCCTCAAGAGCCGCATCATCCAGGCCTTCGCCCTTGTCGAAGTTGAAGAAGTCATTGACCCGCGATGCCCATACCGTCGAGGGCAGGGATTTGGACCCCGCCATCCAGAGCCGGCCTTCATGGAAGGTTATGGCCTTGGGCCAGCCCCTGGTGTTGGACCAGGCAAGTTCATGACCNNNCTCCAACTCCCAATCGTTGGCGGAGATNGCGTCAGTCGAGAAGAAGGGNACCTCTGCAACGCCGCGGACTTTTGTGGCGCTGACAAACTCCACAATCCGTAGCCGACCAAAGTTACTCAGGATGTTGATGTACTGATGCTCATGCGAAGCTGAGAAGACTGAAGCTGTCGCCGTGATCTCGACATTGCCAGATGCGGCAGATGGCGTGATGTCTGCCGCAGGATTACTGGTGGTGATCGAAAATGGATAGTAGGGCCGCTCGACAAACGAAACAGTCGATTTCGTCCAGGATGAATTGTTCGCCCCGCGGACTAGCTTCAGTGGCTCCAGGTCTTCATGTGTGAAGATGATGGTGTCGGCCGACTGTGCAAAACGTAGGTTTGGCAGCATAGCCGCGGTGATCTCAGNGATCGCCANGAAGTTGTTGCCACTGCCGTTGATGTTTGTAACCAGGGCCCCACTGCGGAAGACATACAACTTGCCGGCAGTCAGGGCGAACATATAGCTGTCGTCTGTGTTGAACTCAAACGGGATGAGCCTCACGCCGTTNGCAGCGCCACTGTCCAGAGTGGCTGAGTAGCGCAAACCCTCGCGCCGTCTGATGCCGCCCTGGGGCTGGATCACAACATTGGTGGCAGTCTGTAAGGCAGAGTAATACTGCTTGAGGTCGATCCTGGCCCGGAGGAGGGGGTCGATCTCACCTACTGAGAAGTTTGTCTGTATCTGGACAATCCGGCTCATCCACGAACCGAAATCAGACTGTAGTCCTCAATCGCCTCTGTCTGTCTGTTCTGGCTGTCGATAGACGTTGCCACGCGGAAGAAGCCCCCGCGCATATTCTCAGAGGGTGTCCCGACAGCCTGGGTCTTGAAATAGTCCGCTTTGGTTATCTGGTCCGTCACGGTCTCCGCGATGTTCCAGGCCATCATGTATTTCAACAGTTGGATGAAGTAGGTCGGCAACTCAGCTTCTGGCGTAGGATACTGGTAATCGACATATATCTCTTCCTCAGAGGAGAGCAGTTTGTCGCCCATGACTTCCCAGCCATATTGGATCGGTCTCGCGCCGGATGTGCCAGAAGTAAACACTGCGCGAACATTGTTCAGCCTGTCGCCCGGTAGCTGATACTCATACTTGAACTCGTTGACAGGAGTGGTCGTTGTCCTGGCGAGTTGCGTCTTCTTGAATGAGAAGGTCCAGGGGTGCATCCCGATGGTGCTGTCCCGGATGTCATCATAGAGGCGGTCACAAATCTGTGCCGCGTCAGTTCCTTCGGAAAAAGAGGAGAGAGGTTTTGCGCCCAGCATTATCAATGCGTCTGAACATATTGATAGTTTGGTGTCGCCAGAAGCCATAGCCTCTCTCCTGTAAGTTGGAGCCGGCCTCGCCTGATAGAGACCGGCCCCGGGAGGAACTTAGTCGCTGTCAGTGACAGCCCCGATGACCGTGCCATCGGAGACATCGACAACACCGGAAGCGTTGGACACGACGATGTGCATGGTCACAGTGCGGGTGCCGCCTGTTGCTCCATGAACAATGATCATGTCGCCAACCTTCAGAGTGTTGGACAGATCGTTGAAGTAGCCCGACGCATCTACTGCGGTATGTGCATCAGTGGTCGTGTACACATACAGAGCAGGGCGGGAGCCGGCGAGTGATTGGCCACCAAGTGCGCCAAATCCATCTTTCGAGTAAGCCATCAGTCAGTCTCCTTCCTAGCTCTCACGACAGGTGATTTTCGTGATGCCAACAGGGTCGATGGCTACNGCGCCAGCCGAGAACATCGAAGCAACCAGGAAGCTGGTTTTCTCCGGGATGTAATCGACGCGGCTTTGCGCGTTCATGTTGATACCAAGACCCATAGCGTCACGGTGGAACGCATAGACGATGCGGTCATTTGAACCGTCGATAGCCAGCCCGCCTTCATCCCTGTCGCCAACCTGGACAAACCGGAAGCCGAGGAAGGTGTTACCACCCGTCATGTCCCCGGTTACCAAGGCTTTGACAGTGTTGAAATCAGAACTGGTGACTTCGGTTTCAGCCAGCAAACCATCCATGTTATTGGCATGGGCAACGATGACACGGCCTTCAGCAGGGACGTTTGCAGCGTCCATTGCCTTCTTAGCGGCACGAAGTTTCGCCACGTTGAGGTTTGTGTTGGAACCACCGACTGAGTTGGCAACAGTCTGTGTGCCAGAACTTGCCACCAGCGCATCAATAACCACCTGGTCCATGCGACGACCAATCGCGCCAGCAACAACCTGGACCAGTTCTGCGCGGTCCTGGAAGTTCACTTTTGCCTGGTTGAAGATGTCCGAGTATTCAGCAGCGATGTAGTCTTCCATCGTCGCTGTTACCTGGGAGTAGGTTACCGACATAGGTGTCACATCGGTTTGGGGCACACGGATGCTTGCCGTGCCTTTCCCGATCTTCGGGAACTTTACGGTTGAGCCCTCGACAGTGCGTTCACGGGTGAGACCAGCCAGGGCACGTTGACCCTGGTATGCTTGCTTCACCTCACTGTCGAAGAGGGTCACAAACGCATTGCTGATTGATACAGCCATTTGCTTGCTCCTTCGCAAATCAAAGATAGAGGTTTACATCGCAACGGTTGTCCTGGCCGGGCCGTGTATAGCGAGAACTGGCCGCAAAAAACGGTTGTCAGTTGGGCAAACTATAACCTCACNGGGTTANGCTTACAACTGACAACCNTATGGTTTGCCTATTGGAGAGAAGCCCAGGGCTTCCTTTTTAAGCCACGTTCTCCATGAACTGCTGCTCAACCCACTGCGTATAGGCCATGTCTTTGCCATAGCGCGGGTCAGCCACAAGTTGCTGNAGTTCAGTGATAGACTTCTGAGCCCCTTCCTGGATTTCGATGGAGGGGATCGGAGCCTCGTTGTAGGACTGCCTGATCTTGTTCATGGCAGTGATGAAGCTGGCGTCTGTCGAAGCGTTGGCCATAGCGTTGATCTCAGCATCGGTAAGAACATTGCTCTGAGCAAACTTCATCAGCCACTGCTCTGTCTCAGCGATGATCTTGTCAGCCCGTGGCCCTAGCTTTGCCTTCTGCTCTGCAATGGTCTCCTGGGTCTGCGCTTCCATTTCGCCNNCCGATGCCAGGTAGACTTCAGCAATCTCATTGAAAGCGTCCTGGCTGATGCCGTGCTTCTTGGCTATTTCAAGATAGCCTGTAAGCATCGGGTCATCATTCTCAATGCCGGCGTCAGTCATGATGTCCATAGCGTATTCGCCATCTTTCGGGGCCTTGTGTAGGCCCTGGGACATCTTTGTGCGAAGTTCCTTGTAGTCACGTTTGACTGTGGCCAGTTCTTCAAATGCCNNNTCGACATCGGGCCCGTCAGTCTCAGACCANAGTTCCGGCGGAATCCACTCAGGTCGATCACCCCAATCAATGGGCTCTTCTTCTGCCTCATCTGTCTCCAGGTGGGGCATAGCCTCTGGCTCTGCCGGCTGTTCTTCTTGTGGGGTGGTAAGGTTGAGGAGTGTTTGCTGCTCCTGGTTATCGCTCTGCGGCTCTTCCGAGTTATCGCTCACGGCCAGNTCATCTTGGTTCATAAGTTACGACCTCTTGTGATGCGCCTCTCAATCTCCCGGACAATGCTGTTCTGTCCCTCTCGCGCAAAGCCATGAGACGCATCTTCGCCTGGATACCAGGTAGGCTGCTCAATCGTGGTCTTGCGGAGATGTTCAAGAACGCTCTGCCCTTCCTTTGTGGAGAAGCAACGCACAAAGGCACGATCCAGGTCATCACGATCCGATACACCTGGCGTTAGGATTTGGAATACATCTTGTTCGCTCATTGCTGCTGCCCTTGCATCTGTGCCATTGCGCTCTGCATCTCTTGGACGATAGCCTCACGCTCCTCTTGGCTATTGATGATACTACGCGGCACGGCCATCTTCTCAACGATGTAGTCGAGCATCGCATCCTGGTTGATCGCTACCTGGCCCATCGGGCCGGCTGTCTGAGCAATCTGTGCAAACTCCAGGACATTCCGCAGATCATCCATGTTTTGCGCCTGTGCCAAGGGAGAAACAGGCACAACGCGAACCACCTTGCCATCAGCCTTCAGAGGCATATCAACCAGGTCTTTCTCGTTCATCACATAGAGTATGCGGTTGACCATCGGCATCATACATTCTGTGATGAGGCGTCCGTAGGCAGCGCCCAGGTTCTGGGACAACTCCTTCATGCGTTCCACGATCTCAGTGGCTGACCTGGCTGACTGCGTGTCGAGGGGCAGGGTGTCATCTAGGAGCATCTTCTTGATGCCCATCACCAGGTCGTTGATCACTAGCTGACCCACATTGAAGTCAGCGGCAGACCGCAGTGGCTGGAGACTTGCGCCATTGGGGCCACCGTTCCTGGCGACAGGGATGATCGCACCAGGAGCGATGGCTATGTTTTGTGGGTTGAGGACGCCATCATCGGCCGCGGTGTAGACCCCGGCCACAGCGATAGAGGCGTTNTTNANNACNANNTCCTTGACNTTNTTNAGNGTNTTNATNTCNGGCANNGCTGAGACNANNGGNCCNCNNCCNTANACTTCGCCGGCAACCTTCATATACCTGGCGACAATCCAGGGGCTCACATCCATTGTGCGATACACCAGGTCACTCGCACCGGCAGCTTTCTTGTCCTTGGCATAGACCAGGTGATAGCAATAGGTCTGCATCTTCTCTGACCANATCGTAGCCTCAAGNAGTTCNATCTCCTCATCACCCTGGTCAACGGCCTTTCGCGCCAGGTCCTCTGGCAGTTTGGCGTCAGGCCACTGTCTCTCTATCACATCAGCCCTGACCCGCATCCGGCGGTAGACNTTATCGACAACGCCGTAGGGNCCTTCTTCCAGGCTCACCAGGTACTGAGGGACAGCGGTGAAGCGNACAGGCGCNTCNTCATCGCCAGGCTGGATCAGCATGACGGCCGTGCCAACACATAGATCAAGCAGGAATTCCGACATTGCCAGGTCGAAGTTGGTCTGCCGGATCACATCGAACATAGTCTCGGTGTAGTAATCCAGGGCCTGGCCGATCTCTTCCTGGCGGTCCTCTGGCACCTCATTGCCATTCTGGAGNCGNCACCAGTTGCGATATGGCGGGAAGAGGGCGGACTGGATACGGTTGGCAAACCTCTGGGTCGAGTTGATGGCCGTCGCGTCGAACACCCTGGCCATCTTGTCCTGGCCTGGCGACTTGCCGTCATAGAAGCCGGAGTAGAGATTGCGTTGCGGCAGGGCGAACTCGTAACACTCCTCATAGATGGACCGCCACTGGTCTTTCCTGGCGTCCGCCTTCTCGGCGCGTTTCATAATCTCATGAGGTGTGAACTGTGCCATTACGCTTTCGCCTTCAGTCTTTTAGAGATCGCCGCGGACTTCTTCCTGGCATCAGCCTTGGAGGACGCCCCCCAGGCGCGTAAGGAAAGAAGTAACCTGGTGGGGCGTCCTTTGCTGTCGCGCTCTGGCCCTGGGTTCCCTGCCATTCTGGCCAGGAAAGAAGCGCGGCGAGGGTTGTCACCAGACTTGACCGGGGGCTTTAGGTTNGCCCCTTCCTTCCGCTTGAAGTGGGCTCGACCCGCAGCGTTCAATCCGCCCTTCGGGTTCTGGTGTCGCTTCAGTGTCACTTCTTNTTACCCTTCAGCAGATCAGCGTCTGCCTTACGAGCCCCGCCCTTTCCTGTGACGAAACTTCTAACTCGTCCCATAGCCCATTGATTTGCTGAGACTTTTGGTCTGCTACCACTGGAATAATAGGCCCCCAATCCGCGACGATATACTTGCATCAGCTTGGAATGACTAAAGCGACTGGCTCCTGGAATACCGGAAAAACTAGGCACGGCTTCTCTCCTTTGAGATGCGGTCCATCATGGCGGGGGTCAGTTTCCCTGCCTTGTAGAGGCGGCGCGTGTTCAGTATCTCTCTGCGCCTGGCGTCAGGGTTCTTGGCCCCNGCGATATACTTCTTAGGGACGCCAGACTTCTTGTCTTTCGGGACGCGCTTGAACTTACGCATTACGCGCCCAACTGCGTGTTGNCNCCNTTATCGGTNATCCCCTTGGCCGCATTGGCACGGGCAGGAGATAGCAGCAGACGGTAGGCGCTACGGCCTCGACGCCTCGCCCTGGCAGAAGCGGCAGCGGTCCTGGATGCAGCAGCCTCTTGCTGATCAAGCCGCGCTTCCTGCTTGTCCAGAAGTTCAGTTTGCCTTTCCATCGCCTCTGTCTGCTTCTTCATCGCCGCAGACGTATCCGGCATCTTTGGCTTAGAGAAAATCCCGCCCATCAGTAGAACCTCGCAAAAACATCATAGTCGTCACCCTCCGGCCCATAGCGGGTGAGGGTGGCCTCTCTCTCAAAGTAAAGAGCCTGGGCAAACCTGACAGCTTGAAGGTGTGATGAACGGACCATGAATTGCAGTCTTCGCAGTCCCATAGCAGGACCAATGTGACTGATGATGCCTCTACCACCCCTTACTAATGCAACTGCTCTGGTACTAATGCGACTGCTTGGCACCATCCATCCTTCCGCCAGGCCTGGCCAGATGGGATAGATGCCAAAGCAAAGGACGGGTCTGTTGTCATCGAACACAGTAAAGGCCGGCGTTCCCTCTGCCTGGTGGCGCAGATACTCAGCAAAGTCCGGGATCGCAGCCGCCAGGTCCTTGGACTTCTCGCCCAGGGNCATCAGCTTCAGATGACCATAGTGAAACTTCACAGTCCGATATCCACACCAGGCCTCAACCTGGTCAGGCGTCACCACACCGAGAACTCAGTCTTGGCCACGGCTTGCTGGAACACCCCGCGGCTAGGGCCCCTGGTCATGCGCCGATGCTCACCAGCCCCAAGCAGCAGATACCCAAACGCATCGCCAACGTGGCTGCTGTCATTCTTATTAGGCATGTCCCGGAACCTGTCAGTCCCGCCACTGATCCCAACCCTCTTGAAGTGATAGCCACCCGCCAGGGCCTTCCTCAAACGGCTACAACGGGCATTGACCCGCAGACCTGGCTTACCATCCACAAGCCGCAACATCGGCGCTGCACCAGCCTCACGCCGCACCTGGAAGTCATTTGACGCGGTAGGTTGGGCCGTCAGTCCAATCGTCCGCAAATGATCAAAAGCCGTGACCTCAAATATCTCATCACGCTTCATGCCGGCCGGATCACCCCAGACCTTCACCTCAGACTTCGGATACTTCATGTTCAACTCATAGAGCAGCATCTGGCCAAACCGCTCCAGGCCCATATCCTCAGTCACAATCTCATCCAGGATGTGCCACTTGCCAGACATAAACCGCTGGCCAATCACCGCCGCAGGCGTCAAACCAAAGTCCAAACCAACATGGATCGGCACCGACAGATCAACGCCCAGGTCATCATCGACCATGATCGTGTCCTCATACTCATGCCAGACCGGCTTGCCCTCTTTGACATAGACATACTTGCCGCCGACATAGCACTCNATCCAATCCAACTCCTTGTCGCCAATCTGCTGCTCATAGTAACCCTGCGGCAAATTCTTGATGTTCTCAGCCCTGGGATTGTTCACCCACCACCGGCCGGCACCTGGCATCGCATCCTCATCCGTACTGACACTCTCAATCATGCCAGGCGGCTGCTTGTAGAAGTTCCACTTGTACTTGCCCTTGACCTTCTCCTTCTCAGACAAACGATGCCACCAATGATCCGAATCCATCGGATTGGTGTCAGCCCATATCCCGCGCCAAGGACAACCACCGTGGCCCCTGGTAGGATAACGCCCGACACGATGAGTAAGCCCCTGGACAATCGACAGCGGCAGTTCCCTGGCCTCATTCACCCAGGCACCCGTCAACTCCAAAGACAGCAACTTCCGCACATCCTTCGGCTGATCCAACGCCAGGAAGATCACCTCACAATCAATCCCCGCAGCATCTCCCCTGGCCGGCAACTTGATATGATGCGTCAATGGCGGACTCCACCGCATCGGCCCAAACGTATGCTCCGGGAATAACTCCAGCCACGTCTTGATCGTCGTCGTCCGCAACTCAGGATAGGAATTCCTGACCACNACAAAACGGCTATACCTGACCCCATCCTTCGGAGAGGCCGGCTGCTTCACCGCCCTCAACATAACCTCCGCGGCACAAGCATAAGACTTGCCAGAGCCAACAGGACCCATCAAACCCCGAAAGAACGCATCATCACTCAGAAACTTCCACACCGTAGGGCTGGTGCTGAAATCCAAATCCAAGCCACCAAAGGCACCATCAGCATCAACACGACGCCGACTAGACCTGTCACTCGCCGCTCTTGTCCTCGCCATCCTTCTCCTCATAGTCCGTCACAACCGGACCCGTCATGTTGATCCCAATCACAGATGGCCGGTCACTCTTCTCAAGACCCGGCGTCAACAAACCATGATGCTGACTTAACATCCGCAACGCCGACACTTTGTCGTGCATCTCAACCTCAATCGCATTGCCCATCCTGGTCGGCGTCACCTTCACCTTCTTGATCGCCCTCCTGGTACTCAAAGGCACATCCTTCGCATCCTTCAGCGTCACCCGACCCTGCTCATCCCAGGACATGACCTCAGTGATGTCCGATGACGCCAACGTCGCCAACTCCTGCTTCACACCCTCACGCTCATCACCATCGCCATACACCAAAGCCTTACGCATCTGGCGCACCGTCATCTTCTTCTCATCACTCATGAGCCCCTCCTGACCCGATGGTAATAGTCACGGTGATAATCCTTNCGATCGCGGATCGGCACAAAGATGTGCCACGCCTTCTCGCGGATACGCCTCAACTCCCGCGCAAACTCCTCAACCGACATCTCGTCAGCCCCTGGCTTTCTGATAAGCATCCAGAACCTCCTTCTCAATGTCGGCAACCCCGCGGCCAATCCCGCCATAACCAATGATGTCGCGCCAACTATCGTCATGCGTCGGCTGGTTCATCAAACGCGCCAACTTCAAAGCCACCATGCACATCACAACCTGGTTCGGAGATATGTCCTGGCCCAACAGCACAGACCATAACTGCGCGATGTGCGTATGGCTGGAGTAGGGCGTCCCATAATCCTCGCCGCGCTCCTCAAGAACTTCGGCCACACTCTCTATGGCCTTGATGTATCGGTCATCGGTCATTGGCAAAATCTCCAAAATTTTGAGCGAGNCCCCCCACAGTACACGCGGCGGGTGGGGGGCAAGGGGTGCTTTCTCAATGATATCAATGCGTTGCGCTGCAATGCGGGGGCCCTTGTCAATAGCGATACGAGCGTTTGGCTGTTGTAAATCCAGGACATCACAATGCTGCCCAAATCGCAACCTGTTCCAGCGTGAGCGGTGGCGTCCGCCCGGCCTTGAGGTTATGCCTAGTCATCTCAACGGTTGCAGCCCGGACAGCCTCTGCATCTACGCCGCGGTCTGCCAGGCTCCTGGCGTAGTCCTCGCTCTGACCAGGCATCCTCCGCTGGCCCGATGCCATCTCGACGCCCTGGACAAACGCTTGCGCCAATATCCGAAAGTCCGAACTCTCACCCCCGGACCCCCTTCTCTTATGCTGAACCTCTTGCTCTTCAATCACGGCCGGCTCTTCTGCCACCTTTGGCCGTGGCGCGAAGAACTGCTCCTTTGATGGCAGCGGTGTCTGCGGTCCTTCAAACAGCACCTGGTATCGGTTGGTCTTCCACTTCGACTTGGCCTTGAACGGATAGGCGCGTGGTTGCAGCTTTCGTATGTAGCCGGTCTCCANCAGTCTCTTGAGATGNACGCTGACTGTCTTGGTACTGCGTGAGATATGCCTGGACAGAGTGAGCCTGGACGGCCAGCAGATGCCATAAGCATTGGTATGCAGACAGAGGGCTCCGAGCGTCCTGAGCGTCGTCCAGTGCATCTTATCGTCCTGGATGGCTCTAGCCGGGATCACGCTATACTTNCGGATGTCGGGCTTATCAGAAGGGGATTGGGTCATTTGGCGTCTTATCCTTTGGCTCAATGTCAGTGACTTTTGCACCAGCGAAGTGTCGTTTGATNTCCAGGACTGTCCCTGGCACGAAGGCAAGCAACTCCTCTGCCGCCAGGTAGACGACGCCTTCGGGCTGCTCTTTGGGCATCTCTTCGACAGACCTGACCAGGCGGACGGTCCATTGCTTATGCCGCATCTCCCAGAAGTCAGTTGGGTCGAGTGTCCTGGCACCTATCCTGGTCGCCTCTTCATCAAGAGCAATCCAGGCACGTTTCATCTGCGCCCCTAGTTTCTGGATACGCTCATCATCATTGGCAGCGATTGCGGCGTTGAATCTGTCGCGTGCAGTCAGGAACTTTTTGCCCAATGTCTCATCAACCAGGCGCTCCAACCTATCGACCCCCCACTTGCTCTCCATCTCTCTCGCCACCAGGTCATGAGCCTCGACCACCAACCTCGCATCTTCGGACAACCGGACAGTGGGACAGGACATTAGAGAGTGTCCTGTCCGTCCCGTCTGTCGGACATTTGTCCCAAAGATGTCCCGCTGCTCATAACCCTTTGTTTTTATTCTGGACATTGTGTCCGTCCCAACTGTCCCATCATGTTTTGACCCTCCAGACCAGATTTTGCCATTTTGCGGCGATATTTCGCTGTATCAGGGCCTCTGCTGCCCTGCTGAAGGCCTTCCTTTCGGCGTCTGGATTGCCGGTAGAAATGCTCTTTGCCAGGGCGATATTTCGCCATTGCGCCTCATCAACCACCTGGACGCCGGCAGGATAATTCTCACCACCAGGAGATGGCTTGCCATGTTGGATGAGTGCCTCAGTTAGGGCGTCCAGGACAGCCCTCTGAGCCGGTCTGAGGCCCTTTGTATTGCCGCCGGTAGGTTGGTCCGTCCTGGTCAGCACCAGGCTTGTNTCGCTCTCCAGGGCCAGGGGATCGGTTGATAGTTCGACACTGGAGGTATTCATCCAGATTGGGTCCATCATCTCTGCGTCTTTCTGCTTCTCCACAGTGAGGCTGACGGCCTCTCCCATACGCTCCACCCTCATGGACAGGTCTACAGCGCCGAGNGTGGCTGATGAGCCTCTGTGGCCTCTGCTGCTGTCTTTGCCAGAGTGGTGGATAAACATGACGCAACAGCCGAAGGCCTCTCTGATCTCATCCATAGCCTTGATGGTGCGGCCCATATCCTGGNNNCTGTTCTCATCGCCTTGCATTGACCTGGCGAGAGTGTCGAAGATAACCAGGGAGACGGGCCCTTGGGCTGTTGCCTGGATNGTGGTGTGGAGGTCCTGGGTGTTGGTCTCATCCATCAGATCGACNGCAGTCGGAATCACGATGAAGGGTGCGGCCTGGTCCTTGCCATTATGNTTNTGCCAGGCAGCNATCCTCTTCTTGAGGCCACCAACGCCTTCGCCGGCCACATATACGACCTGGCCACCCAGGACAGGCTGATCCTGCCAGGCTGTCTTGTGNGCGATACTGAGAGCCATATCCAGGGCGATGAATGTCTTACCGCAGCCTGGCTCTCCATACATCATGGCCAGGGACTTGTCTGGCACCAGGCCTTCGACCAGCCATTCGACTGGNGGCAGTTGTGCAATGTCACTGAGCGAGAGTGTNGGCAGTGGTGTGACNCGCTCTCTGATCTCTTCTGCGGCTCTGATCAGTTGGCCCAGGGCCTGTCTGTCNCCGCCGGCATCTANCCAGTCTGTGACATCGCCCTTGTCCTTGTCTGACAGCTTGACGACTTTGATCCGCTTGGCCTTGCCCTGGAGTTGNCNNAGGACAGTGCGGACATGNGCATCGCCGGCCTTGTCATTGTGGGGCAGGATGATGACATCACGGCCNTCNAACCATTTGTTGAGGCTGTCGGCCCACTTGCCGGCCCCGCCAGAATTACAGGTTGTGACAAAGCCCAGGGCGGCAAGATTGTCCGCGTCCTTCTCCCCCTCACAGATGAAGATGGGCTTGTCTGGATTGTTGATGATGTCNGGCAAGTGNTAGGGCAGGGGNTCGACATCTCCAAGGCCCCATACCGTTTTGCCATTGACAATGCGCCGCTGCCGGAAGGTCTTGGGCTCATAACGGCACACTTCATATGTTACCTCACCATGCTCATCGACATACGGATAGGTCGCCACCAGGGAAGNCCTGATGGTGTCATGACCGTTGGCCTGGCCGTTGGGCTTGTCCACCTCNATGCCGATGCTCTCCAGGAACTCAGGCACGTTGGCCAGTGGATTGTCGCGTTTGATCAGGCTGGAGACGCCGCCGCCGGTCTCTGTNTCGTGGCAGAACCAGGTGCCTTTCTCCAGGTCTACGCTCATGGAGCCGTGGCTACCCCAGCGCAGTTCCCTCTTGTTGGATAGCTTTGCGTTNGGCTCACCCAAAAGAGCCTTGGCCACTATCTCNATGTGTTGTGCTAATTCTGACATAATCACCCCAAAAGAATGGGGCGGAGAGCGTGAACCCCCCGCCCCGTACCGGCTCAAAACAAGATTTCGTCATCGTCCTCTTGTTTGGCTTCTTCTTGCTTCGGGGCAGGGGGTGTCTCTGCCTCTGGCTTGTCCATCCACTTCACCAGTTCAAAGTTGGGGATGCGGGTCGCGCCTTTGCCACTGGTGTCAGCGGTTGAGCCGGCATATTTAAGCGCAGCAGCTTTGCCCTGGTTGTCAGCCATCTGGGCATGGATTGTCTTCCAGATAGCTGCCAGGCCGCGATTGACGCCGGCTCCATTGGATGACCACTCGCGCCAGCCGATGTCCTTGATGAACACCATGACGCTGAAGCCGCGCTTGTAATCACCATCTGGCTTGGGCCCTCTGACGCCCAGGGTTTCATCCCAGACCCATTCCGGGGCCACGCCCTCCTGGATCAGGCCCCACCCCGTCTTGAGGCTGTCAGGGTCCATAGTGATGCCCTTGAGGTCGATCTCATTGTCATCGACATACCAGGCATTAACAGATGGTTTGAAGCGGATGTACTCAGCAGAGCCGCCGTCTAGATCAAGCATTGTCTCTTTCTCCTTGCTCGTTTAGCCACCCCATGTCAGTCGCAAACCTGACCATCAGGCTTTCCGGGATGACGTACAGTCGATGCTTTCGATCCGCTCTTACGATCAGAAGGTCCGCATCATCTTGAGAGAGCCATTTGTATAACTCTCTGAAGCCGTCCTTTCGGCGCTTGCACTCGACCAGGAG
>FUFK010045581.1_pt1 | contig 24357 bp, 20 predicted proteins | sample 1021851 | NCBI WGS metagenome assembly FUFK01 (sample SAMEA51879418, study PRJEB19060) | metagenome | reverse complement strand
GACCGCCGGAACTACTTTCTCACCGCCTCGCCGGTCGGTAACACAGCCAAGCCACGTTCCTATGGTTGACGCAGCCAGCGTTCCGAGCAAATACGCGAATGTGAGTTGCCCTCGGCTGACATCGAGATTCTCGGTGAGCGGGTCGACAAAAACAGAAAAACCGGCCGTCTGACCTGGACCTGACAACGCGATCAACACGGCACCAGTGCCGATACTCGATCGTCATCGTTGCGGGGTGTCGCCACAACTCTCCTTCGTGAGCCCGACAGAACCTACTCAGCCTCCAAACACAACATGGTGACCCACCGAATTGATGAGCATTTCGCCAACCTCCCGCCCTTTCGTAAGCGCTTCTTTCAAATTGTTAATGTCTGCTTGTGCATCACTTCACAATTGCGTTGAGCACCCGCTTCATCCAGGAGCGAGGGGCCATTTAATGACAATGGCTTCTGATGCACCGGCACCGAACATGGTGTCTCGCCTCGCACCACGATTAGTTGCTCTCGCAGTTCCAATCACCGCCGTCGTTGCGGCCCTCGCACTTGGCGCCATCATGCTGATCGCCCTTGGAGCGTCTCCACTGAGCGGCTACGCCGCCCTTCTCGATGGCGCGTTCGGTGGGTGGAACGCGCTCGCCGACACCGCCTTGAAGGGAATGCCGCTACTCCTTGTTGGAGTCGGCATCTGCATCGCATTTCGAACCGGTGTCGTCAACCTCGGTGGTGAAGGTCAGATCATTGCTGGAGCGCTCGTTGCCACCATCGTTTCGCTCAGCATCCCAGGAACACCGCGGGTCATATTGGTGCCCATCCTCATCCTTGCCGGCGCAATGGGAGGAGCACTTTGGGGGGCGATACCAGGATCACTAAAGGCCTACTACGGGGTGAGTGAAATCCTCAGCACGATCATGATGAACATCATCGCTGCTCAGTTCCTCAGTTTTTTGTTGCTTGACTGGCTTGCCGAGCCTCAAGAGATCCGTATTCAGCAAACAAAACGTCTCTCACCCAACGGTGACTTGCCCGTACTACCCGGTGGTACTCGTCTCCATCTTGGGGTCGTCATTGCCATCATCGTCGCAGTCATCGGGTTCATCATCCTGTTCAAAAGTTCGTTGGGTGTTCGACTGCGGGCCGTAGGGCATAATCCTCACGCCTCCAAGTACGCAGGTATGCCGGTGCAACGCAGCGTTGTCGAGGCACTTGCGATTAGCGGCGCATGTGCCGGCATCGCTGGAGCAGTGCTCGTCTTTGGTTCCGAATCACATCGGCTTATCGGAGAGGGTGGGGCGATCGGGTTTACTCAAAATGCGGGATTCAACGGAATCGTCACTGCTCTGTTCGGCGGACTTCATCCACTCGCAACCGTCCCAGCGGCGTTTCTATTTGGAGGCTTGCTCACTGGAGGCATCAAACTGCAGCGGGAACTCCAAGTACCTGCTGCGCTCATTGTCGCTCTCAACGGAGTCATCGTCATCTTCGTAGTTGGCAGTCTCAAGTTGCGGACACGCCTCAGCGCATGGGCGGCGCGTGTCGGGGGTGCCGCGCAATGAGTGATTTCTTCACATGGTCGGTCATTGCGGCAACCCTTGCATCTGGGATTCGACTCGCAACACCCTTCCTTCTCGCCTCTCTCGGCGAAATGATTGGCCAACGGAGTGGGGTGCTCAACCTCGGCGTTGAGGGTGTCATGCTCATAGGAGCATTTGTTGCGTATTACACGATGTTGAAGACCGGCAGCGCCCTCACCGCCGTTTTTGCTGCGCTGCTCGCCGGCCTCGCCATGGGATTCCTATACGCGCTTATCACCCTCGTCATGCAAGCAGAGCAGGGCATTAGCGGCATCGGAGTATTCCTTTTTGGCCTCGGGTTCACCGACCTGCTATTTCAGAAGCAAGTCGGAACCCCGATTCCAGTGAAAGGGCTCAATGAAGTTTCAATCCCGCTGCTTAGCGACATTCCGGTCATAGGAGAAGTGCTTTTTCAACACAGCCTTCTCGTCTACATCGCCTTCATCCTCGTACCCATCGCCTGGTTCATCATTGAAAAGACCACCTTCGGGCTCAACATCCGAGCCGTTGGCGAAACTCCGGAAGCAGCCGACACGCTTGGTGTAAGCGTCCAACGAACACGACTTTTCACGATTCTTATCGGAAACACACTTGCTGCCGCAGCTGGTGCAGCCCTGGCACTTGAACTCGGCATCTTCCAACAAAACCTCACTTCTGGTCGAGGGTTCATCGCAATCGCCCTCGTGTACTTCGGTGCGTGGCGCCCCCTCGGAGTGATGTCAGGTGCCCTGTTGTTCGGCCTCGTTTCTGCGACCGTCAATCAGTGGAAAACGATTGGCATTATCGAAGGCGCTGCATCGAGCCTCGCATCAATGGCCCCAGCAGTACTCACGATCATCGTGCTCGTCATGGTGAGCCGGAGAATCGCCGCCCCGTCAGCCCTTACCCGACCGTTTACGCGTTCAGAGTGACAACAGTTAACAGAATCTCATCAATCAAGAAACAAAATCTGATCAATACTCAAGTAGCACATCCTCATCAATAAATACATCGCTGTTTGTTCATTGCAGGCAACGACACACACAAAGGAGACCAAAATGACATCAACTACCGGAAGGAGAACCCGTCGAGCGCTCGTTGCGCTTCTCGGAATCTCGTCTCTCGTCCTTGCCGCTTGTGGCGGTAGCGACGATTCATCTACGGAAGAACCAGCCGCCGAACCAGCCGCTGCCGAGGAGCCAGCTGAAGCATCGGCCGACCCAGTTCGCATCGCTCTCGTTGCCCCATCGGCAATTAACGACCTCGCATTTACACAGAGCATGTACGACAGCGTCCAACGAGTCGCCGACAACCGTGATGTCACTCTTGACGTATCAGACGGACTGTTCATCGTCGAAGACGCTGGCGCTGCTCTCCGCGGATACGCAGAAGATGGCTACGACCTCGTCATCGCTCATGGCACACAGTTCGGCGGACCACTCGAAGAAATCGCACCCGATTTCCCTGAGGTGAGCTTCATGTGGGGAACATCAACTGACTTCAAGGGTCTCGACAACATCTACGCATACAGCGTTCGCTCTGACCACGGTGGCTATGTCAATGGCACCATTGCTGCTCAGATCACCGAATCCGGCACCGTCGGCGTTGTCGGACCAGTTGAGGCTGGTGACGCAAAGCTGTACGTCGATGGATTCGTTGCTGGCGCAGCAGCCCAAAACCCAGATGTCGTTGTGAACGTCAACTACATCGAGTCATTTAGTGACGTCGCTCTCGCCGCAGAGGCTGCGACGAGCCACATTGCATCTGGCGCAGACGTGCTCACCGGGACTGCCCAAATGGTGGTCGGCGCAACTGGCGTCGCTCAGGCGGAGGGCGTTCCATGGTTTGGCACCCAGTCGAATCAAACCGCGCTCGGCGAAGACATCGTTGTTGCGTCGCAGGTCTACCACTGGGAAGTGGTCATCGAGCCAATCCTCGACCAAATCGCCAACGGAACCCTGGGCGGTGAGGTCTTTGAACTGACCCTTGCTAATGGTGGGCTCGTCATCGAATTCAACGACGCTTTCGGCCTTGACTCCGCAATTCAGTCTGCGGCAGAGGAAACCGTTGCTGGTCTTACCTCAGGTGAAGTGAGCACGGGCCTCTGATCCTTTGACCTAAGTAAATGATGATGCACTCTGATCCGACAGTCCCAATGCTGGAAATGCGCGGGATCACAAAACGGTTCCCAGGGGTTCTCGCGAATGATCGCGTCGACCTGTCGGTTCTGTCGGGTCAGGTGCACACCATTCTCGGAGAAAATGGAGCAGGCAAAAGCACGCTCATGAAAATCCTCTATGGGCTCTACCGGGCCGATGAGGGTGAAGTTCTTCTCAATGGCGAACCGGTCACAATCACGTCTCCATCAGAGGCAATTGATCGTCAGATCGGAATGATTCACCAGCATTTCATGTTGGTCCCGACGCTCACGGTGGCTGAAAACGTTGCTCTCGGTCTTAGAGGTCGAAAAGGCCTCGCCGACATGAACCCAATTCGTCAACGGTTGACCGAAGTCTCTGAACAATACGGACTGCAGGTCGACCCTGACGCGTATATCTGGCAACTCGCCGTCGGTGAACGACAGCGAGCCGAGATTCTGAAAGCGCTGTATCGCGATGCACAACTGCTCGTACTCGACGAGCCCACCGCAGTCTTGACGCCTCCAGAAGTTGACGAGTTGTTCGTGACCCTGCGAAAGCTCACCGATGACGGTCGAGGTCTCATCTTCATCTCACACAAACTTCATGAGGTCATGGAGCTATCCGATGAGATAACGGTGTTACGAGATGGAGCTGTCAGCGGAACGACACAACCAAGTGCTACGAGTCGAGAGCAACTCGCTGAGATGATGGTTGGCCGACCAGTAAACCTCACCCGCACACTCGACGAACAATCGGTCGGTGCTCCAAAATTGCAAGTGAACAATCTGACTGTCACTGGCGACCGCGGTACAACCGCGGTCAACAACGTTTCGATCGATGTCCATGCAGGCGAGATCGTTGGCATCGCCGGGGTTTCCGGCAACGGCCAGCGGGAGCTCGCTGAGGCAATCTTCGGTCTGCGGGAAATCGCAGCAGGCTCGATCACTCTAAACGGCACAACAATTACGTCACCAACGCCGCAGCAGGTTCGTCAATTGGGCCTTGCGTATGTTCCAGAAGAACGAATGCGAGATGGCGCAATCGGAGAGTTCACCGTCGCGGAAAACCTCATGCTCGTTGATTACGTAGCACCTCCCTTCACACAACGAGGGTTACTGAACGCAACGGCAATTGAACAGCGTTCTGGTGAGCTCATCGATGGTTACGGCGTAAAGACCCCCACGATGCACACTCCGACTCGGCACCTCTCCGGTGGCAATATTCAAAAAGTGGTAATTGCTCGAGAGTTCAGTTCGTCATCTGATGCGCTTGTCGTCGCACAACCAACTCGTGGGGTCGATATTGGTGCTGCCGAATACATTCATGAGCGGCTTCTTGAGCAGCGCTCAAGTGGTTCAGCAATTCTGCTGATCTCTGAAGATCTAGACGAAATCATGCAACTTTCTGATCGGATCATCGTCGTCCTTGAGGGTGAGATCATGGGTGAGGTTTCTCGAGCCGATGCGACCGTGAAGGGCATCGGACTGCTAATGGCCGGCGTTACCGAGTAAAGGCGGGCGAGGGAGGACTCATAACGCCCGAGGTGGAATCATTTCCACAAACCCCACCGTTTAGCGCTCCTGCGCAGTGGGCGATGACAGTTTCCGCACGAGAGATAACAGAGTTCATGTGACTTGTTGTTCTTGGGCGGTGTCTCCGCCAATACCGTCGCAAGCCAGAGCCCGAGCGCGACCGCCGGAACTACTTTCTCACCGCCTCGCCGGTCGGTAACACAGCCAAGCCACGTTCCTATGGTTGACGCAGCCAGCGTTCCGAGCAAATACGCGAATGTGAGTTGCCATCGGCTGACGCCAAGATTCTCGGTAAGAGGGTCGACAAAGACAGAAAAACCAGCCGTCTGACCTGGACCTGACAATGCGATCAACACGGCACCAGTGCCGATACTCGATCGTCATCGTTGCGGGGTGTCGCCACAACTCTCCCTCTGAGCCGGTCTGAAACTACTCAGTGTGAGCGCTTAATTGGTGAACGTCTGAAGTGCCCCGTTCTCACTTGCCAGATGGGCCAACAGCGGTGACAGATCCCAGTGAGATCCGCCGAGCGATGCAGAGTAATGACGGATTCGCTCAACAATTTCAGCAAGACCAACCGAGTCAGCCCAGTGCATCGGACCTCCCCGGTACAGCGGCCAGCCGTAACCGTTGATCCAAACAACGTCGATATCACTGCCGCGAATTGCGATCTTCTCTTCCAGAATCTTCGCTCCCTCATTCACCATCGGGTACAAACAGCGTTCGAGCACCTCTTGGTCGGTCACCTCACGCTGCTCCACACCTTGAGTGACCGCAAAGTCTTTAATGAGTTGCTCAACTTCTGGATCGGGTGCTGATGCCCGAGTATCCGGGTCGTAGGTGTAGTAGCCACGACCGTTCTTCTGCCCGCGACGACCGTTCTCACACAGCACCTCTCGTACCGTTGAACTCGACGACGTTGCCTCGTTCCAACCAATGTCGAGGCCGGCGAGATCCATCATGGCGAATGGTCCCATTGGGAAGCCAAAGTCGTACAACACTCGGTCAATTTGGGCTGGCGTTGCTCCCTCAAGGATCATCCGGTCAGCCTCAGCGCCACGCATGAACAGCATCCGGTTGCCGACAAACCCGTGACAGACACCAACGAGCACGGCAATTTTGTTCACCCGCTTCGAGATTGCCATTGCGGTCGCAACGGTCGAGTCAGACGACTTTGCCCCGCGCACAACCTCGAGGAGTTTCATCACGTTCGCTGGTGAGAAGAAGTGCATGCCGATCACGCTCTCTGGGCGTGACGTGACCGACGCGATCTCGTTGACATCAAGCGCAGAGGTATTGGACGCCATGATCGCCCCGGGCTTACAGATCTGATCAAGCTCAGCAAAGATCGTTTTCTTCAGCGCCATGTCCTCGAAGACTGCTTCGATGACAAGATCGCAATCAGCGAAATCTTGTTTGTCGGTCGACCCCGTGATGAGCGCCATCCGTTCCTCAACCGCCGACGCCGGGATTGAACCGTTTGATGCCGAACGCTCGTAGTTCTTTCGCACCACCGCAAGACCGCGATCGAGACTTTCTTGATCACGCTCAACGACGGTGACAGGAATCCCGACGTTCACGAAGTTCATCGCAATGCCACCGCCCATCGTGCCGGCACCGAGCACACCACAATGCTTGATGTCAACAATTGGGGTATCCGATGGAACATCTGGAACCTTGTTGGCGGCGCGCTCAGCAAAGAATGCGTAACGCTGCGCTGCTGACTGGGATCCCGTCATGAGCTCATTGAACAATCGACGCTCTACGGCAAGACCCTCGTCGAACGACAGATTGGCTGCGGCCTCAATGCACTGAATGTTGTATTCGGGCGCAAGGAAACCGCGAGTCTTACGAGCAATTGATGCCCTGAAGTTCGCAAAGAGTTCAGTGTTGCCGCGAGCCTCAAGCACTTTTTCATCACGGTCCCGCACTCGTGCAAGCGGCATATTCTCGGCAATCGCTCGACGCGCAAATGCAATCGCTGCTTCTCGTAGATCGCCATCGGTGACCTCGTCAACGAGCCCTGCCTCACGAGCCTCGGCCGTGCCAATATGTCGACCTGACGTCATCATCTCAAGAGCCTTCGGAACTCCGGCGAGGCGAGGCAATCGCTGCGTGCCTCCTGCTCCGGGCAGCAGCCCAAGATTCACCTCTGGCAAACCGAACTTCGCCCCCGAGACAGCCACCCGGTAGTGCGCGCACAATGCAACTTCAAGGCCTCCACCAAGGGCAGTGCCATGGATTGCGGCGATCACTGGGATTGGGGCGTTCTCCATCGCATCTTGAACCTCTTGGAGGCTGGGGCCCTGTCGAGCCCCACCGAATTCACTGATGTCGGCACCAGCAATAAAGGTGCGCCCCTCGCAAACAAGAACGATGCCAGCTGCTCCATTGCTCACTGCGGTGTTCATGCCTTCGAGCAACCCTTGGCGGACATGCCAACTCAGCGCATTTACCGGCGGATTGTCAACAATGACTAGGGCGATCTCGCCATCAGTCTCAAGACGGACAGTTTCAGTTAGTTGCGTCATGCCTTAAGTCAAACAGTTTGGGGCTGGCCACACGGCATTGAGTTTCACCAGACCACCAGTGAGATCAGTGCGCGGCACCAATCCTCATCAGCTAACAACTGGTGGGCGAGGGGGGACTTGAACCCCCACGTCCTTACGGACACTGGCACCTGAAGCCAGCGCGTCTGCCATTCCGCCACTCGCCCGAGTGAGCACTGTGAATCTATCGCCTTGATCACAACCGACCCACCGAGGCGGTTACGTCGATAACTTGGAGTCTGTGAGTGTCCTTCGAGTTCAACGCTGGTCAGAAATGGATGTCGCTGCCCGACAACAGATTCTCCATCGCGGCCTCGACGACATTTTTGAGCCCTCACTACGGGCATCGATCGGAGAGCTCATCGATGACGTTCGTGAACGAGGCGATGAGGCGGTCTGTGATGCGCTCCATCGCTTCGATGGCATCAACGTGTCGCCCGACGCTCTGCGGCTCAGCAACGACGAGTACGAATCGGCAACGGTTTCACAAGAGGTTGCATCCGCAATTAACGATGCGGTCAGACGCCTGCGCATTTTCAATGAGCGTCAACTCGAAAACTCGTCGTCATGGTCTTTCGAGAGTGAACCCGGCCTCACCATCGGTGAGAAAATCACGCCGATTACTTCTGCTGGGCTTTTCACACCATCGGGTAAAGCGTCGTATCCGAGCGTGACGTATCAACTCGCCGTTCCTGCGATTGTCGCTGGTGTTCCCGAAATCGCTGTTGTCGTCCCGCCGGTGCCAGGTGGTCAGGGGGAGGTTGACCCCGCAGTCGTTCACGTCTGTCGCACACTTGGCATTCGCAACATCTTTCGGGTGAATGGCCCCGCCGGAATCGCTGCACTTGGCTTTGGCACCGAGTCGATACCTCGGGTCCGAAAGATTGTCGGGCCAGGGTCACCCGCCGTCACAATTGCGCAGGTCGAGATGCAGCGGCACGGCGTATCAACGATGATGTTGCTTGGTCCTACCGAGTCGCTTGTCATTGCTGACGACTCTGCTGATGTCATGCGACTGGCCGCTGACCTTCTCATCGAAGCCGAACACGGAACCGACACCTCGGTGGTCCTCGTCACGCCATCGTCAACGCTTGCCGAGAGCGTCGATGCAGAACTTCATCGGCAACTCGCTGATCTACCCGAGGTTCGAGCAACCGCTGCTCGAGCTGCGCTTGGCCCAAACGGTGGATGTGTCGTCGTCGACACCATCGACGATGCATGCACCGTCGCGAATGCCTACGCGCCAGAACACCTTCAGATTGCAGTTCGGGAGACCGATGTCGAGCACTGTGTCGACCAAATTGATCACGCTGGGGAAATGCTCATCGGCCAGCACACACCGTTCTCTGCAGCGAATTTCGTGATTGGCTGCCCAGCGTCACTGCCCACCTCTGGATTCGCTCATGTGTCGTCGGGCATCACCGCTCACGCGTTTCTGAAACGAACCGCGGTTGCGCAGGCTGATGAACACGCCCTCGAACGGATGGCTCCGTCGATCATCGCTCTTGCCGATCATGAGGGGTTTCCTGCTCATGCGGCTGCGATTCGTCGACGCCAACACTGAACATGACACGCCGTCCGCCCTATGAGCCTTGGCGTGAGACCACCGGCGAGTTTCGGTGGCGTCTCGGTGTTCGACCGCTTGACCTCGAACGATGGATCGAAATTGGCGACGATGCTGCACACGAACTTGCGCTAAAAGCGGAGATTATGTCCTCGCATCCGTCGACGGCGTTCTGCGCGCTTGACAACACCGAAGACGAAGCGCACGAGGTACTTGAGGTGCTCATCGCGCATCTCGAAGAAGTGCATCCTTCGCACGCTGCGACCGTCAAGATCGAGTCAGGCTTGCATCCTCTCGATGCAGCAGGTCGACTCATTCAAGAAGATCTCGTACTCATGGTGGAACGTGACAAGGGATTGGTCTTTGGTGCCGGCAGTATCTGCTTTCCGAATCGGTGGGATCTCCAATCGAAACTTGGTCTCAGCATGTCGGAAGTTCATGAGCCGGTAGCGCTTCTCAATGAGCAACTTGGCCCGGTCATCGATGACGTGCTTCGCCGACTCACTCCTGATCGCCCGATGTGGCGCCTGGGGTGGGGTGTGATCGACACCGATGATCTCTATCAAGCAGTTGACGGCACTGCGGCTCCTCGACCTGTCGATGCACCTGCGAGCGGCCACCACTTGAGAATCGAACGAGAGACTCTGCGGCGATTCCCACGAACGAACTGCGTGCTGTTCACGATTCGAACCCATCAACTGCCTCTGCCTGATCTGGTTGATGTCGATCAGATATCTGCAGTTGCTCTTGCTGACGCAATCGAGTCGATGCCTATACCGATCGCAAAATACAAACAACTCGATCGATCGGGCAACCACATCGCCGACTGGCTCCGGTCGTCGGCCTGACACTGTCTAACCTTCGAACATGAGCGACCCCGAAGCCCTCGTTCGACGTTTGCTGAAATTCGATCGCGTCTTCAACATGTTCAACATGGAGATGGTTGAGTTGAATCATGAGCGGTGCGTGATTGAGATGACCGTGACCGAAGAAATGACGAACGGTGCCGGCGTCTGCCAGGGCGGTGTTGTTTTCATCCTTGCCGACACGGCGATGGCGATGTCAGCAAGTAGTCACGATGAGATGGCACTTGCGACAAACGGATCGATCGAGTGGGTGAAGTCGGCCTACCCGGGCGATCGTCTCACCGCTATTGGAACCACTCGATGGAGAGGCAAGCGACCAAGTCTCCATGACGCTGTCGTCACCAATCAAGATGGCGTTGAAATTGCCCACTTTTATGGTCGAATGCAACGCGTCGGTGGAACGATCAGCGAATTTCTTCACGAACGCGAGCAACGTCCGTAACTTTCAAAACCTTCAACTTCTTAGAGCCCTGAACGCCAATAACTGGCAGAATGTAGGGCATGGCTGACTATCGCGCTCCCATTGCCGACATCGCACACACGCTGACCAACGTTGCCGGACTCGACCAGGTTCTTGAACAAGAACTGTTCTCTCATGTTGATTCCGACACCGTTATCGGCGTGCTCGAAGAGGTCGGACGGTTCATGTCCGAGGTCGTTGCCCCGACCAATAAAGATGGCGACACCGTGAAAGCCCAATGGCATGCTGACGCATCGGTGACCACCCCTGAGTCGTTTAAGCCGGCCTACGCGCAATATGTCGCATCGGGATTTGGGGCGATGCCGTTCGATGCCGAATACGGGGGAGCCGGGTTTCCGTGGATGACAGCACTCGCCGTTCAAGAAATGCTGAACAGCGCCAACATGTCAATGGCGCTGTGCCCTCTCCTCACGCAAGGTGCCATCGACGCAATTGAGGCTCACGGCTCGCAGGAACAAAAAGAGACATACCTGCCAAAGATGCTCACCGGTGAGTGGGCAGGCACGATGAACCTGTCAGAACCCCAAGCCGGGAGCGATGTCGGCGCGGTCCGAACAAAGGCTGAACCAAATGCCGATGGTTCCTGGAAGATCACCGGTACGAAAATCTGGATCACCTTCGGCGAGCACGACATGACTAACCAGATCATTCACCTTGTGCTCGCACGCACACCCGGAGCGCCTCCCGGAACTAAGGGAATTTCAATGTTCCTTGTTCCGAAGTTCCTTTTGAATACCGATGGTTCAATCGGCGAGAAAAATGACGTGAGTTGTGTATCGATCGAGCACAAACTCGGTATCCACGGTTCGCCGACGTGCGTGATGTCGTATGGCGAAAACGACGGAGCCATCGGATGGCTTGTCGGAGAAGAAAACGAAGGTATGCGAAACATGTTCACGATGATGAACAACGCCCGCCTCTCCGTCGGTCTGCAAGGTCTTGCCATTACCGAACGTGCCTACCAAGATGCAGTGCAGTACGCGAACGAACGCCGCCAGGGTCGTGCAATTGATGCCCCTGCTGGTGAGCAGAGCTTAATTGTTGAGCATCCGGATGTTCGCCGTCTTTTGATGACACAGCGTGCATGGATCGACGCAATGCGGGCACTTACATACACGAACGCCGCCTTTCTCGATATGGCGAAAGCCGCAACTGATACCGAGGTCGCTCGCTCATGGCGCGAAAAGGCTGACCTCTACATTCCTCTTTCGAAGTCGCTTTGCACTGATGTCGCCCAAGAGTGCACGTCTTCAGCCGTCCAGATTTTTGGTGGCATGGGCTACGTCGAAGAAACCGGTGTTGCGCAGCACTATCGCGACGCTCGGATCCTCCCGATCTATGAGGGAACAAATGGCATCCAAGCGGCCGACCTTGTTGGCCGCAAGCTCGGAATGCGTTCAGGTGGGGTCGTTCATGACGAACTCGATCGTTTCGAGTTAATGCTCGATGATGTTGCCAACGTCGACGGGATGGCTGCCGCCGCAGAAAATATGCGCCAAGCCATTTCCAGCAGTCGCGAGGCGACTAAGCATCTCGTCACCGTTGCGAGCAATGATCCTGCGAGCCTGCTGGCGTCATCAACACCGTATCTTCGAATGCTTGGAACCACCGTATGTGCGGGGCTCCTTGCCGGAAGCGTTGTCGGACTTGACCCATCAAGTGAATTTGAGGCCGCGAAAATCGCTTCCGCTCGGTTTTTCTGTGAGCAATTGTTGCCTGCGGCGCAGGGCTGGGCGAGTGCAGTAAAGATGTCATCTGAGACGCTCTACGCTATTCCTGCGGATGCCTTTTAAGCCAGCATCGACAACTAGTTCTGCATATTCTCAGTATCTCAGTTAAGAAATCTTTAGTNATATTGACTCAACATTTGTAGGTTTCTGCGAAATGGATCGATAAGTTATCCACATGGCACTCGATCCAAAGAAATGGACGACCAAAACCCAGGAAGCGGTCGCGGAGGCCGGAGACCTTGCACGGTCGCTCGCCAACCCCCAACTCACCGCCGACCACCTCCTATTTGCAATCGCATCGCAAGAGGGCACAGTGGCAGCTGCACTTCTCTCAAAACTTGGCCAGGCCCCCGGCATGGTCGCCAATCGTGCCAACGAGGCGATCTCAAAACTGCCACAAGCACAAGGAGGTGACGAGCCTCGCATGGATCGCGAACTGTCGAACGTCTTCGACAACGCGGACTCCTATCGAAAAGATCTACGAGACGACTACCTATCAGTTGAGCACCTCCTTCTCGCCATGAACCAGCGAGTCGGTGTTGGGTCAGAAGAGATGTTGCAAGCACTCAAAGATGTTCGCGGCAACCACCGCATCACCGATCAAGACCCTGAAGCAAAATTTGCTGCACTCGAAAAGTATGGGCATGACCTCACCACCCAAGCTGCGGCGGGAAAGATCGATCCGGTCATTGGCCGCGACGACGAAATCCGTCGTGTCATTCAAGTGCTCAGCCGACGCACGAAGAACAACCCGGTGCTCATCGGTGAACCAGGGGTCGGAAAGACCGCTATCGCGGAAGGCCTCGCAAAGCGAATTTCTGACGGTGATGTGCCTGAAGGCCTGAAAGGAAAGCGCCTGATCTCACTCGATATCGCCTCGATGCTCGCCGGTGCAAAATACCGAGGTGAATTTGAAGAACGCCTCAAAGCCGTTCTCAAAGAGATCACCGATGCTGCTGGTGAAATCGTCACCTTCATCGACGAACTTCACACCATCGTCGGCGCTGGTGCTTCAGAGGGCGCAATGGACGCCGGCAACATGATTAAACCAATGCTCGCCCGAGGCGAACTTCATCTCATCGGCGCCACCACCCTCGACGAATATCGCAAATACGTCGAAAAGGATCCGGCTCTCGAGCGTCGGTTCCAGCAGGTATACGTTGGTGAGCCGACCGTCGAGGACACCATTGGCATCTTGAGAGGGCTCAGAGAGCGCTACGAGGTGCACCACGGCGTACGCATTCAAGATTCCGCTCTTGTCTCTGCGGCCGTGCTCTCAAACCGTTACCTCACCAACCGATTTCTTCCGGACAAAGCCATCGACCTCGTCGATGAGGCGGCGTCAAAACTGCGTATCGAAATCGATTCGATGCCGACCGAAATTGACATTGTTGAACGCCGCATCCTGCAACTCGAAATTGAACAAGTCGCTCTTGAAAAAGAACACGACGACATCAGTCGAGAGCGCCTCGACCACCTGCACGATGAACTTGCATCACTCAATGCAGAACGTTCAACCATGAAACAACGATGGGAAGCCGAGAAGCAGGCCATCGAGGCGATCCGCAACCTCAAAGAAGAACTTGAGCAACTGCGGACCCAGGCCGAACGAGAAACAGATCTCAACCTTGCCGCCGAAATTCGCTACGGCAGAATTCCCGAACTCGAACGTCGAATCGACGAAGCAACTGCGCACCTCGACGAACTTCAAGTGGCAGCCCGAATGCTGAAAGAAGAAGTCGACGCTGAAGACATCGCTGAAGTGGTCGCCAAGTGGACTGGCGTCCCGATGGCAAAACTGATGGAAAGCGAGATGACGAAACTCGTCCACCTCGAAGAGTCGTTACATCAACGAGTGATTGGCCAGCACGACGCCGTCACCGCCGTTGCCAACGCAGTTCGACGCAGTCGAGCCGGTATCAGCGACCCAAACCGACCAATCGGTTCATTCATGTTTCTCGGGCCCACCGGAGTTGGGAAGACCGAACTTGCCCGGGCACTTGCCGAGTTCCTCTTTGACGATGAACGAGCGATGGTTCGCATCGACATGGGCGAATACATGGAGAAGCACACAGTGAGCCGCCTCATCGGCGCACCTCCCGGATACGTCGGTTACGACGAGGGTGGCCAACTCACCGAGGCTGTTCGACGGCGCCCGTATTCGGTGGTGCTCCTCGACGAGATCGAAAAAGCACATCCCGATGTGTTCAACGTCTTACTGCAGGTGCTCGACGACGGACGTCTCACCGACGGCCAAGGTCGAACCGTCGACTTCACCAACGCCGTTCTCATCATGACCTCGAACCTTGCGGGTGATCCGTCATCCTTCTTCAAGCCGGAGTTCCTCAACCGGGTTGACGACATCATCAGATTCAGTGAGCTCACTCAATCTGATCTTCGGCACATTGTCGACATTCACATTGAACGTCTTCAAACTCGACTCATGGACAGCAAACGAATCGAACTGAAGGTAACCCCCTATGCTCTCGATGCTCTAGCTGAAATCGGGTTCGACCCGGCGTTCGGTGCACGACCCCTCAAACGAGTGATTCAAAGAGAAATCGGTGACCGTGCTGCGATCATGATCCTCGAGGGCAAGGCCACAGAAGGTAGTTCACTCACCGTCGAAATGAACGGCGACACCATCGGACTCACAACGTCGAGATAAGTCGCTCTTTCAGTTCGCGCTTCAAAAATTTGCCGTTCGCGTTTTGCGGAAGTTTCTCATCGAGAATCCACACGTAGCGAGGCACCTTATGCTTCGCAATGCGCTCACCCAAGAACTCTTGAAGAGCCTCCGTCGACAACGAGGCACTCGGGTGTAAGTGAATAGCGACACCAACTTCTTCTCCGAGGCGGTCGTCTGGAACACCAAACACGGCGGCCTCTGCAACTGCTTCGTTCTGATAGATCGCGGCCTCAACTTCTGCTGAGTACACGTTCTCACCGCCACGCAACACCATGTCTTTGGCTCGGTCAACGATGTAAATAAACCCGTCGTCATCAACCATTGCGACATCGCCGGTGTTAAACCATCCATCGCGAATGGCGTCTGCTGTTGCGTCAGGCCGATTGATGTACCCCTTCACCACGACCGGTCCACGCACACACAATTGCCCGCGCGCCTCTGGGGTGATCGCGACGTCGTTTCCATCGTCATCGACGAGCTTGACATCACAGACCGGTACGACGCGACCACACGACGCAGGCTTCTCAATGAAGAACTTCGCCGCGTTGGAGGTCACGATTCCGTGTGTCTCGGTCAGTCCATAGCCGGTTGAGGGTGCACCTTTCGACAGGCTCTTGTCGATTTTGTCGACAAGGTCAGGTTGCAGTGCCGCACCGCCACCACCCATACCTTGCACCGTGCTCGTATCGCGAGTTTCCCAATCTGGATGCGTAATCAGTTCTCGACTCATCGTGGGCACACCGGAGAATGTGGTGACGCCTTCGCGTTCAATGAGTTCGAGCGCGCGACCTGGATCCCATTTGTAGGTGAGCACGATTTTTCCGCCAACGAGCGTGCATGGCTGCAAGAGACAATTGTTCGCCGTGACATGGAACAACGGCGTCGGCGCCATGTACACCGGCTGACTGGCAGGGTCGCTGAGATTACCCATCTCTTTGCCTTCAATATCGCCTGCAGCCTTCGCTTTTGCCTCAGCGGCTGCAGCAGTCAGGCTCATGAAGACGAGATTCATGACATTGTGCACTGAACCTCGGTGGGTGAGTTGGGCGCCCTTGGGGAAGCCAGTCGTTCCTGAGGTATAGAAAATGCATGCGTCGTCGTCGGGGTCGATATCGGCCGGCGGCAGTTCTGCCGGAGCGTTCAACGCATCAACAACATCACTCCAACGTGAACAGTTTTCAGGAAGGTCGCGGTCACTGCGCACCGACATCACATGGAGTGCAACGTCGGCGCGAATCTCGTCGAGCACCGGCAACAGTCGCTCAAGGCGTTCATCATCGGCAATCACAACCTTTGGCTGAGCGTCGTTGAGACCAAACTTCATCTCTTCTGATGTCCACCATGCATTCATGCCAACAACGGCTGCACCGAGTGACACCGTTGCCCAGTACGTCATCACCCACTCCGGGAAATTTCGCATCGAGATCGCAACCCGATCGCCACTGCCAACGCCGTGGGCATCTCGAAGGTAATGGGCGAGCGAACAAACCGATGCTGCAACCTCGGCGTAGGTGAACCGCTCATCTTCGTAGACGATGTACTCGCGGTCGGCATACCCCGCGGTCAGTTCCCAAAAGGCACGCATTGTCGGCGGTGCATTCTTGAACACGCGCATCGGAACCCCACGAACATTGATTTCGGTCATTTCGAACTGGCTGCCATCAGCCGCCATTTCTTCCCATGTCGACAAATAGTGCTGCATCAGTGCGGTAGGCATAGAACGCTTAGTTTTACCGATGAGAGAGGGCAACTTCTCATCGGCGACAACCCGTTTATGTCACCAAGGCGCTCAGGTCGTCAGGTGGCTGATGACGAGGTCACGCAAGCGCTCGATGCCCACGTTTTTCGACGCTGACACCCACACGATGTCGCCTTGTTCAAGCATGCATCCCTCAGCCAGATCACGTTTCCGGCGTTGGCGTTTCGCAGACTTCACCTTGTCGGCTTTTGTCGCGACCACGCTGTGAGGCACGTCGTTGTACCGCAACCACTCAAGCATCTGCACGTCAAGCGGGGTCGGTCCAATCTCTCCATCGACAAGCACAAACACCATAACGAGTTCTTCGCGTTCAAGAAGGTAACCCTCGATCATCGACGACCAGTCACCACGAATGTGGCCAGGGACTTTTGCGTACCCGTAACCGGGCAAATCGACGACTGCTCCTCCGGCGACGTAGGAGAACACATTGATCAGCTGTGTGCGGCCGGGAGTATTCGATACTCGTGCGAGTTGACGCTGATGGGCGAGTGCGTTGATCAGCGAACTCTTTCCCACGTTGGAACGACCAACAAAGGCGACCTCAGGGCCGAGTTCAGGTAGTTGATGAACCCGCGTAGCTGACTGCACAAATTTCAACTGCAGCGGTTTTGACGCCATGGCGAACTACCCGGAGATCAAAGTGGCAAGTGACCACACTGAAGCAATGAAACCAAGCACTGCATAAAACAAACTACGAAACAGTGGGGGTCGAGGAGGCGGACCGTCGGTCAATGCTTCAACCGAGCCTGCTGGTGGTGTCGGTGGTCGAACGAGCGCGAGCAAGTTTCCAATACACAATGCGCCACCAAGCGCCAGCAGCAACCACGCAATGAGGTCCTCTCCGAGGAACATCTCAACAGTCTGCCGTGCGACACTGCAGTATGGCATCCATTCGCGAAACAACTTTTCAGAACGTGGCAGATCTGTTCTCGATTTCTGATGCTGTTCTCGTCTTCGACAACGGAGAAGAGATTGAAAGTAAAGAACTTGTTCGTCGTGCCGAACAGCGCCTACGCCAACTGCGAGCCCAAGGTTTCGCTCACGGAGATCGAGTCGCCTTACACCGAGGAAATGACATCGAAGCGCTTGAGTTGCTTCTGGCAGCAGCACTTGGAGGAATCGTCGTCGTCGCGGTGAACACGAAGTATTCGCAAGTCGAAGTCGATGACCTTGTCGCTCGATCAGGAGCCCGACACCCGCAGCTCTCCCATCACGGTGATGCCGAGCCCGACGTGTGTGCAAATGCACTGGATCTTCCATTCATCATCTTTACGACGTCGGGTACGACCTCCAAACCAAAGATGGTTTTGCACCGTCAACGCTCGGTGATTGAACACACCGTTGACATCGTCGCTCATTTTGGATACTCGGACGCCGACACCGTTCTGATGGCACTCCCGTTGTGTGGGACCTTTGGCCTCAGCAGCCTTATCGCCGCCGTTGCCTCTGGCGCCCGAGTCGTCGTCAACCAGTTCTCTGTTGATGGGACCTCAGCGCTCACCCACCGTGAGCAGATCACCGCAATGAACGGAAGCGATGACATGTTCCATCGGCTCTTGCTCGCCGACGCTGATCTCTCTCATGTTCGCATCAGCGGATACGCCCAGTTCAACACGTCGTTGAATGACATCGTCTCCCGAGCGGAAGAAAAGGGCGCAACCCTGACCGGGCTCTACGGAATGAGCGAGGTGCAAGCTCTCTTTTCGCTCCGCAACCCACAACTCGATAGCGACGGCAGATCTCGTGCGGGTGGAATGCTCGTGTCGCCTCGAGCTTCAGCACGAGTTGTTGAGGGAGAACTTCAACTTCGTGGGCCGAGTCTCTTCGCTGGCTACCTCCAAGAGGGTGGTGACGCCGTCGACAACGAACTCACCGCCCAGTACATGGTGACTGATGACGACGGTGTCGTGTGGTTCAAGACAGGCGACCTTGCGGAGATGGATGACGACCGCACCTTCCATTACATCTCACGACTCGGCGACATTCTTCGACTGGGAGGATTTCTTGTTGCGCCGGCAGAAATCGCTGAAGCACTGTGCAGTGCTCCAGGAGTTACAGATGCCCAAGTCGTAGCCGTTGGTCTTGAGAGCGGGTCACGGCCAGTGGCATTCGTCATTCCTGAAGAGGGTTCCACCATCAGTGAGCATGAGATCATTGAGCATTGCCGCACTCGACTTGCTCGCTACAAGGTGCCGGTAAGGGTCGTGTCTCTTGATGAGTTTCCCATCACGGATGGCCCGAATGGAGCGAAGATCAGGTTGACCGAACTGCGTGACCGGGCGACGGAACTGTTGACCTAACCGATATTGCGTTTGCTAGGAAGATGTCGAACGCGAAAACTTTCGAGTCGCAATCATTGAAAACACAACGATGAGGCCAACCGACCAGGCGAGAGAAAGCCAGGCGTCACTTCCGACAGGGAGCCCGTTGTATAAAGACCGCGCTGCGTTGGTCACCACGGTGAATGGATTCGCATTCGCCATTGCTTCTAGCCATCCCGGCATCGTCGACGGGTCAACGAACGCTGACGACACGAACGTCAACGGAAACATCCAAATGAATCCGGCCGAGTTCGCAGCCTCGACCGATGAGACCGCGAGCCCAATCAGCGCCTGGACCCAGCTCAACGCATACGAAAACAGCACGAGTAAACCGGTTGCGAGCACCGCATCGGTGACCGAACCTCCAAACCGAAAGCCGAGCAAGAATGCGGCTACGAGCATCACACCGAACGTGAGAAGGTTGCGCACGAGGTCGCTCACCGTGCGACCGATGATGACTGCCGAACGACTCATCGGCAGTGACCGTAAACGGTCGACAAGGCCTTTCGAAAGATCTTCTGCGAGACCAATCGAGGTAAACGCTGACCCGAAGACAAGGGATTGGCTGAAAATTCCTGGCATGAGGAACTGGTCGTAGTTATCAAACCCGGGAATCGAGATCGACCCGCCAAACACATACGCAAACAGCGCAAGAAACATAATCGGCTGGATGGTCGCAAAGATCAGCAATTCGATATTGCGAGGAATTACACGTAAGTGACGTTCGGCCTCAACGAATGAGTCGTGGAGGGTTGCCTCAAGCCGATTCATGATGTTGCCTCCTCTGCCGATGCAATGTGTCCAGTCAAGGCAAGGAAGACATCATCGAGCGATGGTCGACGAACAACGACATCGAGCACGTCGACGCCAGCATCATCGAGCGCACGAATGACGCTTGGCACGACTCGGTCACCGGCAGTAATTGGTGCTTCGAAGGTTCGGTCGTCACGCACTTCAACGCGACCTGTGCACAGCGGGGTCAACACTGACATCGCAAGCTCTCGGTTTTCAGCGCGTGCAATCGAGACCTGGAGTAGTGCTCCGCCCGTCCGAGATTTGAGTTCGTCTGGAGTTCCTTCGGCGATGACCCGGCCCTGGTCGATCACGACGATCTGCTCGGCGAGCCGATCAGCCTCCTCGAGATACTGGGTCGTAAGCAGCACCGTGGTTCCATCAGCTGCAAGATCTTCGATGACATCCCACATGCCAAGACGGCTTCGTGGGTCGAGGCCAGTGGTGGGTTCATCAAGGAACAGCACTGACGGATTCGCAATGAGGCTCATTGCGATATCAAGCCGGCGGCGCATGCCTCCTGAAAACCCCTTCACAACACGGTCTGCAGAATCGGCCAGGTCGAATCGATCGAGTAGCTCGCCGGCGCGCAAACGCGCCTCTGCCGTGCCGAGGCGAAAAAGTCGACCGATGTACACAAGGTTTTCGCGGGCGGTGAGTCGCTCATCGACAGCGGCGTACTGCCCGGTGAGTCCGATGCGTCGACGAACATCGTCAGGATTTTTCACGACATCAATACCGTCAATGGTGGCTGTGCCGGCATCTGGCCGAATCAAGGTCGTGAGCACTTTGACCGATGTTGTCTTGCCCGCTCCGTTCGGGCCAAGGAGCCCATATACCGCTCCTGCTGGTACTGCGAGGTCAACCCCGTCGAGTGCGAGGGTGTCGCCAAATCGCTTGACGACCCCTTGCATCTGTACTGCGTGGTCTTTTGTCACCAGACGATTATGCCTGCATCGAGCAGTTGTTTAGACACCACCTCGGGCGGCATTCTCAAATCGGGTGTACTGCCCAAGCCACACGAGTTTCCTCGTTCCGATTGGCCCGGCGCGATGTTTCGCAACGATGACTTCAGCGCTGGCGCGATCGTTTGTTTCCGGGTTGTAGACCTCATCGCGATACAAAAACATGACAACGTCGGCATCTTGTTCGAGTGATCCCGACTCACGAAGATCAGACAACATAGGACGCTTATCAGAACGCTCTTCGAGACGGCGACTCAGCTGGCTGAGCGCAATGATCGGCACTTCAAGTTCACGGGCGAGAATCTTCAAGTTTCGGCTGATCTCCGACACTTCTAGCTGTCGGTTCTCGGCAAAACTTCCTGAGGTCATAAGTTGGATGTAGTCGATGACGATTAATCCAAGTGCTCCGTAACGAGCTTTGATTCGACGGGCCTTCGCCCGTATTTCCATCACGGTGACACGAGGGTTGTCATCGAGAAACATCGGGACTTCAAGCCGGCCGATGGCCTTTCCGATTTTCGTCCAGTCGGTGTCTTGGAGGTTGCCCTTGCGCATCTTCATCGAGTCGACTCGAGCTTCGGAAGAGAGAATTCGGTGCGAAAGTTCGGTGTGACCCATCTCGAGTGAGAACACGAGCACGGGCGCCCCGGAGTTCATCGCAACGTGCGACGCAATGTTGAGACCAAACGCACTCTTACCCATCGCCGGTCGCGCACCAACGATGTAGAGCGCACTTGGTTGCAATCCTGAGAGCAATTCGTCGATGTCGACGAAGCCGGTTTGCACGCCGGTGACGACGTCACCGCGGTGGAAGGTATCTTCAAGTTGTTGGAAAATTTCGGGCAGCAAATCATCGAGGCTGCGCGTAGTGTCGGCGACCCGATCTTCTGCGATCTCAAAGACGCGGGTTTCAGCTGCGTCGAGTGCCTGCGCAACGTCGTCCGGCTCTCCGTAAGCGATCTCTGCGATATCGCCGGCGACAAAAATAAGTCGGCGCAGTAGCGCTGTGTCTTGCACAATCTTTGCGTAGTGCCCAACGCTTGAAACCGCAGGCGTCATGTTCTGCAGTTCGTGCAGGCTTTCTGATCCGCCGATCTCGTCGAGGAGCCCGCCTCGCCGAAGTTCATCGGCGACGGTCACCACGTCGACTGGTCCGGCACTTGCGTAGAGAGAGCGCACCGCATCGTAGATGTGACGGTGCGCCGGTCGGTAGAAATCGTCGGGCAGGAGCCCGAGCTCGGAGACCGCTCCGATCGCTTCTCGAGAGAGCAGCAGGGCACCGAGCACGGATTCTTCAGCTTCAAGATTGTGAGGGGGAACTCTTCCGGCCGACCCCAAACGCCGGCGACTTCCTCGGTCATTGCCACGCCCTGGGTTTCCGCGCGACGGCACGCTGTCAAAGGCCGACTCTGGAGCAGATTCGTCGGGTGGTAATGGTGGGAACGGGGCGTCGTCGGTCATGTGGTCTCTACTCTCTCACGTCAAGCCTGTGGGAAGAAAGAGGTACAACTTTGTGGAAAACCATGTGGATTGCCCTGTGGGTAAATATGGGGACAACTCTTGCTCGGCCCACATTTTTAGCAATAGAGACAACACAGCCGGCCCACTGTGTAACCAGGCCGGCTGTATTCACAGAACGAATGTCTCCAAGACTTACGAGGCAACGACCTCAACAGTGATCGGAAACGACACCTCGGGGTGAAGCGCTGCGGTAACGACGTGCTGTCCGGCCGTCTTAATCTGATCGGCGATCTCAATTTTGCGACGATCGATCGCAACCGACGACTGTGCCTCAACCGCATCAGCGATGTCAGCTGCAGTCACCGAACCGAACAACTTGCCTTCACTGCCAACGCGGGCCTCAATGGTAAACACCATCGGGACGAGCGTCGACGCAACGGTTGTTGCCGCCTCTCGATCGCTTGCGTCACGGAGGTCACGGGCACGGCGCATTTTCGCGGCCTGCTCTACTGCTCCAGGTGTTGCAACCATCGCCTTGCCTTTTGGAAGGAGATAGTTGCGGGCGTACCCATCGGCAACGTCGACAATGTCGCCGCGCTTGCCAAGGTCTTGCATGTCATCGCGAAGAATGACCTTCATCTCAGGCCTCCTCCCCGTCATCGGTCGTGTCATTGGTGGTGGCCTCGACCACGTCTTCTACCTGATCGTCCATCGCCTCGTCGTTTTCCATCTCATCGATTTCGGTCTCATTAGTCTCGACTGCGTTGTCGTCATTACGTGGGCGACCAACGTCACGCGATGGACGTCCGCGGGAAGCCGACGCAACTCGACGGGCATACGGCAAGAGCCCCATTTCGCGTGCGATCTTGATGGCATTTGCCACCTCGCGCTGCTGCTGAACATCGTTGCCATTGATGCGCTGACCGCGGATTTTGCCGCGATCACTCATGAAACGTGAGAGCAAGTCGACGTCTTTGTAGTCGACATACTCAACTTTCCCGATAACGAGAGGGCTGGTCTTTTTCTTAAATTTGCGGGGAGCGGCATCTCGTGCGCGCTGTCCGCGGGCTGGGCTTTTCGCCATTGTTCTTGGTCCTCCTGGACAAATGTGATGAAACTACGAATGTTTGTGTGAAATCAGAACGGCTCTTCGTCGCCGTACACCGGATCAGGTGCTGCTTGTGGTGACTGACTTGGAGCGCCTCCGCCCCCAAAGCCACCTGAACGCTCTGTGCGCTCCACCTGGGCGGTCGCCCAGCGCAGGCTTGGTCCGATTTCGTCGGCCACTACTTCAAATACGGTGCGCTTCTCGCCTGCGTTGGTCTCGTAGTCGCGTTGTTCCATGCGACCTGCAACGATGCAGCGATTGCCCTTCGTGAGGGTGGCCGCGGCATTTTCACCGAGGTCACCCCAACAGACGACGTTGAAATAGGACACTTGTTCTTGCCACTCACCATTGACCTGATAACGACGATTGACCGCAAGGCCAAAGCTTGCAACGCCGCGGCCACCAGTGGTGTACCGAAGTTCAGGATCACGGGTGAGGTTGCCAATCAGAGTGATGGTGTTTGTTGCCATCTGGGACTCCCTTCTTACGCTGCTCTTAGGCAGCTGCTCCGGTCATACCGCGGCGCTCTGCTTCAGCCTCAGGAAGACGGATGAGCTTGTGGCGGACGATGTCGTCTGCGAGACGGAGGGAACGCTCAAGTTCGTCGAGAGCACCTGCTGGTGCAACACACTCGACAACGAGGTAGTACCCCGATTCTTTTTTATTGATTGGGTAAGCGAAGGCACGCTTGCCCCACCAATCAGGCTTGCCGTGGAGGGAACCTCCGGCTGAGGTAATGCCATCGGAGACGGTCTTAACCCAGGACTGAGCCGCTGGATCTTCGACATCGCCATCGACGATCACCATGAGTTCATAGGCACGATTCATGTGCTAGTTAACTCCCTTCGGA
>FUFK010071079.1_pt1 | contig 24368 bp, 30 predicted proteins | sample 1021851 | NCBI WGS metagenome assembly FUFK01 (sample SAMEA51879418, study PRJEB19060) | metagenome | reverse complement strand
TNANNTTGGNGNNGAGCTTACAAGATTAGGTCAAGCGTTGANGCCTCAANTNCTAGCAGATGGAGGAGANGCATTTCCTCGTATGAACGGCCCAATATCTGGCCCTGGCACAGAGACATCTGATGATATTCCTGCAATGCTTAGCGATGGTGAGTTTGTTGTAAACGCTAAGGCAGTTCGTGGCGTCGGTAAACTAAGTGGCGCTGGTAAATCAAAAGCAGAACAACGCCGTGAGGGCGCTCGCATGATGTATGCCTTACAGAAAGCAGGCGAGCAGGCGATGAGGAAAGCGTAATGGCTAGTACAGGTGTAACAGATACCAGTATACCCGTAATACTGCCTCAAGCGGGGCAGACGTTTGCCGATCCAGCAATGGANTTGGCNACTAGAAACATACTTGCTGCTTATTTTGGTAGTGGTCAGCCAGGGGACACAGGTCTTATTGGGCAACCTATACCTATACCAATACAACAAGTCGCTGGTCTCTCACCATTAGAGATTCAAGCGCGTAACGCTGCACAAGGGTTAGGTGGTTTTGGTGCTCAGTTGGCAGAAGCTCAGAATTTATTTAGAAAAACCACTTCTGATTTTGACCCTGCTACTGCTGGTTTGTTTGCTGATCCAAGAGCGCGTCAGCTATACGAGCAAAGCTTGGGAGTGTTTGATCCAGCGACAGGTGAACGGTTTGTAGATCAACGTGCACGACAAGGTATGGAAACTGCGATTGGTGATATTGCAGAAGCAGGCCAAGGAATACCTTCAATTATTCGTGGTGCACAAGCTGGAATGTCTGATGCTGAACGTGCCATAGCTGAAGCAAGTGGCGCTGCTAGAACAGGAATTACAGAAGCCGCTCGTGGTATCACGGGTGAAGTTGCTGGAGCGCAAACAGGTGCTGCAGAGGCTGCGCAAAGAGCGCGAGCACAAACCGAAATGGCTGGTGCAGATTTACGTTCTGCTGGTCAAATGGGCCGTGCAGCAGCGCTTCAGGGTATAGCTGGGCTTGCAGGCACTGGTGAGCAGTTTGATCCTGCAGGCATAGCTAGGTTCCAAGACCCCTTTACGCAACAAGTAATTGATGCTCAACAAGCAGAGATTGCAAGACTAGGCGAACAACAGAAAAGAGATGCGCGCGCACAGCAGATACGAGCAGGCGCATTTGGCGGATCTCGTGGAGCGATACAAGAAGCTGAGATTGGCCGTAATGTGTTGCAGCAACAAGCTAGAACTGGCGCTGAACTAAGATCACAAGGATTTCAACAAGCCGCACAGCAGGCTCAACAAGCATTTGAACAAGCTCAAGCTCGTCGCCAGCAAGCTGCACAGCTAACAGGGTCACTTGGTCAAGCGGGTGCAGGCACATCCCTACAAGCGGCTCAGCAAGCGGGTCAGCTTGGTTTGAGCGCAGAACAGTTAGCTCAACGAGGTGCACTTGAAAGTGGTCAGCTTGGATTGTCAGGGCAGCAGGGTATTGGTTCACTGCTTGGTCAAGCTGGACAAATGGGCATGCAAGCAGGCAGAGACATTGGCTCTCTTGCTCAGCAACGTGGTGCCCTTGGTTTACAGGGGGCGCAAGCTCAAGCAGGGCTTGCAGGTCAGAGAGCAGACATNGCTCGCGGCATAGGTCAGCTTGGTCTTCAAGGTCAACAACTTGGCGCAGATATATTCGGTCAAAGAATGGGCAGAACTGCACAAGCCGCTCAAGGTCTTGGCGCTCTTACGCAAGATCAGTTTGGCACCGCATTGCAAGCTCGTGGTCAAACAACAGCCGCACAACGTGCAGCCGCAGCAGGTATTGCAGGTCTTGGCCAGCAAGGTCAGCAAATGCTAGGAACTCAGATACAAACTCTGGGTCAGTTAGGAACAACAGGCCGCGGCATACAGCAGGCTGGTCTTGATGCACAGTACAGAGCCGCTACTCAAATGGCTGATGAGCCGTTCATGAGGTTGCAGCGTGGCCAAGCATTGCTGCAAGGTGGCGCACCGTTCATGCCTACTTTCACCAGTGGTTTCAACATGGGTCAAAACCAAGGGCAAGCTCAGACTAGAGGCAGTTCGTTAGCACAAGGTCTTCAAGCAGCAGGAACTATTGCTAATGTTGCTGGATTGTTCATGGGAGCACCGTCCGACATTCGCCTCAAAGAAAACGTAATGAAGATTGATGAAGTTCAGCCGGGCGTGGGTTGGTACACATGGGATTGGAATGACACGGCCAAAGCTATGGGCATTGATGATCCAACTGAAGGTGTGATTGCACAGGAACTCAAAGAAGTAGACCCAAGCGCAGTTATTGTAGGCGATGATGGCTACTATCGTGTTGATTACTCTAAAGTAAACCGCAGCCGTGAAAAGATCTAAGCGCGAAAGAAAGATCAGCAAAGTGATGGGAGAGTTCAAAGATGGCACTCTCAAGTCAGGCGGTTCGGGTAGAAAGGTAACAAATCCAAAGCAAGCCATAGCGATTGCTTTGTCGGAGGCAGAAGGAATGAACCAGGGCGGGATGATGTACAACCAAATCATGCAGCGACCAATGTTCCAAACGCCTCAACAGCGCCAAGGTATGGGCATCATGGCAGGCGTTGCGCCCGTGCGTGGGTATGCAGAAGGTGACCTTGTTTCAGATGATTTCTTTTCGCTTGAACAGACAGAAGAAGGTTCTGGGATGAACCTGAGAGACATCACTGATTTTTTCTTTGATCCATCTGACCCTGTTGATTATGCAACTTTAGGTTTGATAGCTTTTCCACCCGCTTTAGTTGCCGCTCGACTTGCAAAGATGGGCGTAAAAGGTGCTAAAGCTGCAGAACAAGTTCAAAAGGTTGTTAAGCTGCAAGAGGCGCTGCCAAGAAAAATAGGTGGTGGGACATCCAGAGCACGTTCTGGTCTACAAGTGCAAATGGCTGCTTTACCTGCCGCTTTGGCAGAGGAAGACATCGCCATGGCAGATGAGATGCCTCAAGACATTGGCGGTATTGCAGCATTAACTGCTGAGCAACCTGAAATTCAAGAACGCCGCGCTATGACAAGAGGCGAGCGCAAAATGAGAAGGATGCGCGAAGCTGAGAAAATGGCCATGGGCGGCATTGCCTCTCTGCCTGGATATAGCCGCGGTGAAGCTGTTATAAAAGGAGCGACCGCTTTATTTAACAGGCTATTTAGAAAAGCTAGTAAAGGTGAAGACGTTAGGAAGGACGCTCTTGATGCAGAGCAAGCAGGTAAGCTTACTCCAAATCAAACTGATGCGATCCTTAATCAAGCAGAGTCTCAGATGGATTTACCTGGCATTCCGCCTGCAGCAAAAAAAGCTGATGATGTAATAGAAGGCCGTCAGGGTAATGTATTTACTAGGAATCCAATAAAGACAGGTGTTGGAGTTGCAACTATCGGAGGCGCAGGAGAAATAGTCCGCCGTGGCCTTATGGGGCCAGATGCGCCAACTCCTCCTGAAACTCCAATAATGCTTGACCCCTCACTTCTGCCATCAGGGTCTTCCGGTGCAGCGACAAGCACAACAACTCAGCAGCCTCCAACTCAACCAGTTGTTGAGGAAGAGGTAGAGACAGCAGAGCCTGCAACTGGCATCACTAAGTTCTTGCTAGGAACAGACGCTGCATTTGGTGGCGACGAAGAAGGCGAAAAGGGTGCAATAGATTTCTTGCGCGGCAAGCCTGCTAGTTTCTTGCAAAAGACTATGAACTATTTAGCAGATCCAAGAACTCAATATGGTTTAGCCAGGGCAGCTGAATCACGCGCAGGTGTAGTAGACAGAAACTTCCTAACTGACTTTACTCTTGGCCAAGCAGAATATGATGAAGCTAAAGCTAAACAAGATTACATGGCTGCTCAAACTAGAGCCATGGATACCACTGACATAGAAAAGTTAACTGATTTCTTTGTAAGTACTCAAGACACTAGCAAGGCAACTCCAGAGCAGATTTTAAGTTTAAGAAATGAAATTGCTTTAAGCCTGAACGCAATGGGCCGAGATGAAGCAGCACAAAAATTAGCGGCAGAAATGATTCAGGCGTTTGGACAAACAGATACAGGTTTGGAGTCAGTGAGAAGAATAATTGAAAGTATGCAAAGCGGAGCGAAGCTTAGTGATGTTGTGGATGAGTTTGCTCTTGAAATGCAAAACCAGTAGCAACTGACATGTCAAATGAAACAGGAGTTACTTTAAGGCGATTGTCTGATGGATCTATAGAAAGAATTTATAGTAGTGACCCAGACACTATTTCTTTAAAAGTACAAGATGCTGAAAGAGCGATATCCGCAAAGAGAAAGCAAGATGCGCTAACATCTTACCGAGCAAGCACAGACTTTCAGCCATCCGAAGAGGACTTTGTAAAAGAGGAATCTTTGTTAGGTGATGTTGGCGAGTATGGCGAAGCTGTCATGCGAACAGGCGGTCGAGCAGGCCGTGGTGTTCTAGCTGGACTTGTGTCAATTCCCACTGGCATTGCATCAACTGTAGGCAGGGGGCTACAAGCTGCAGGAGTAGAGCGTGGCGAAAATGTTGTTCTCACTGCTCAAGCTGTGCAGGATGCATTAGCCCCTGATATATCTGACACTGGCTTGTGGGGTGAAATACCAAAAGCTTTAGTGCAGTTTGGTATTCCTGGTGCAGCTGTATTCAAAGTATTAGGCAACTCAAACAAAGCCACAAAGCTTTTAGCTACTGCAGCCGCCGAAGGTGTTGTTGCCGAGGAAGACATGCAGTCCTTCGGTGATACTTTTCTACCCAACCCCGTAACCAAAACCAAAGAATTAGATCGACTTGAGGGTCAAGAGAAAGCTTTTGCCGCTTTGTATAACAAGGGCGTGAATGGTTTGGAAGCAGCCGCGCTTATGGCTGGTATACCACTAGCCATGACAGCCACTGGTGCTGTCATAAAAACAGGTGCTAAAGGTGCAGCTTTAGTACCGGGCGTGAAGCAAGTAGGCGAAGGTCTTTACGCTGTTGGCAAGGGCTTCGGCAAAGTTGTAGAAGAGGCTGAGAAGAGAAGCAAAGTTGCTAAATTTTTGTTGCCTAAGTTTAGGTTCAGAGGTGATCTACCAGACAATGTAGTTGCAGAGTTAAAAGCACTGAAGGCCACAGAGCTTTCTGCATTAGCTCACGCAAACTTAATTGCTTTAAACGATTTAGACGCCACTTTCAAACAAGCAATAAAAAGTGGCAACGCCAATGGGTCTGATGCTGAAAAGGTTATGGATGCTTTGAATGATTTCTTGTATCCAACTGACGCAATAGTCGGTGCAGATGCAGTAACAAAAGCAAATGCGTTGACCATACAAAATGATGCAGCAAAAGTTTTGATTGAGGCAGATAAGAAGTTTGGGTTTGTTCCCAGCGACAAACTCACTCTTAACACAAAGCCTGAAAACATTCGCACTCAGTATAGTTTATTTCGCGCTGCACAGAATGCTAGGGCGACCATAGATGATTACAGCAGACAGATAGCTGGTAACCCAAATCTACTTCCTGAAGGCGCACAAGACACTATTGAAGGCCAACTTGGGCTTTATGGAGCAACACAATACAGAGCTTTTCTTGATGATAGTTATGTGCCAACTAAAGAAGATACAGAGAGAGCGATTGAAGCAATCATGCGTGGATCTGAAGCCATGGGCTTGCCTATTAAAAGGGCTGATGCAATTAACCAGCTTGTTCAGATTAAAGACAAGGGTGGTTTTGTAAATAAGAACCTGACACCTAGAGAATTAATTTCTAACGAAACTTTAACTGCTATTCAACAAGGCCCACTCAAAGCAAAAACTCTACAAAGCCCTGCTGTTAAAGCATATTTAGGTGAATACACAGCTAGAAAAAACATAGGGTTAAAGACTCAAACATTTGATGAACGCAAACAAGGTTTGATTGCTAAGACAAAAGAAACTCTTGGCCGACAGTCTGCAATCATAGCTAAAGGTAAATTCTTCGACAGGTTAAACGAGTACAACAAGAACTTGCCTGAAGGCAATAAAATGTTTTTAGATGATGCTCCTGTTGAAGCAGCCATGGGTATTGATGAGTACACTCAAGTTCCTGACTCTGTTGGATTTGGCCCGTTGAGAGGCAAGTATGTTAAAAAAGAATACTTGCAGGCGCTTGAAAACCAAAGTTTCAATCTCTCTGAAAAGATGGGTGTATTTCAACCTTTCTACGCGAGCCTGTTAGGCGCGAAAGGTATGTTTCAAAAAGCTCAAACGGTATATAACCCGACTGGCCAGATAAGAAACGTGACATCTGCACTAGGGTTCACCGCTTTCAATGGCAACATTCCTACAGGGAAAGATGCGCTAGAAACTTTTCAATTAATTTACGGCGACATTGGTCGTAAGTATCCGTTAGCTAAAGACAGACAAAAAGTTCTTCAAGAGTATGTGCGTCGAGGTATCACTGGAACGCAAGCTCAGCTGGGGGAGCTTAACAGTTTGATTGAGCAAGCTGCAGAATCAACAAAAGGTCTTGGCCGAGTTGGAAAGATGTTTGATGCATCTAAAGACAACAAAGTTTCTAACATCGCATCAAGGTTTTATGCCGCAGGCGATGACGTTTGGAAGGTCATGAACTATGAGATTGAAAAGAAAAAACTCCTAGGCATAGTTCAAAAAGCAGCCATCAAAAATAAGCCTCTCACTATGAAGGCACAAACAGTTGATCAACAAAATGTAGCACGAGCTTTTGGTTTAGATCCAAACAATGTAGACCTGGTTGCCTTATCTAGGGTTCCCGAAGATAGGCTCAGTAAAGAGTTTATAAATCGTTATGGGAAGAATCCGCTAGATGAGTTCTTGTCTGAAGAAGCCGCAACAATTACCAAGAACAACATTCCAAACTACTCAAGAACACCAGAGGTTATTGATGCATTGAGACAGCTGCCTTTCGGCAACTTTATCGCGTACCCGTCAGAAATCTTGAGAACTGGGATGAACACTATTGGGCGTAGCATCACTGAAATTGCTAGTGACAATGCAGACATACGCGCTCGTGGGCTTGAGCGTTTGTTTGGCGCTGCCTCAGTTGCGTACATGATTCCAAAGGGATTAGAACAGTTTTCTGTTGGTATGACAGGATCCAGTGAAGAACAGGTTGATGCGTTCAAAAGAAGTTTTTCATACGATTGGGAGCGAAACTCAACCTTTGCCGTCACAAGAACAAACAAAGACGGGTACCTCAGAGAGATGCAGAATGCATCTTACACTTTGCCATACGATTATTTGCTAAGGCCATCAGAAGCTATCATTAACGCCTATAACAATGGCGTCCGTAGCGAGCAAGAGTTAACTGAAATAGCACTGAACGCTGGTTTAGGTGCAAGTGCTGAGTTTCTTAGTCCCTTCATAGGTCAATCCATGTTGTTTGATAGAATGGGTGCTGGTCTCACAGGTAGAACTTCTCAAGGCTTCAAGCTTTATGAAGACGGCGCTCCACTAGGTGACAAGATATGGGCTGCTGTTGCTCACACGTTGAATGGGTTTATACCTGCAGGATCACCATTAGAATTTAATCCCAAGATGGGGCCACAACATTCTTCAAACTTTGACCCCTGGCGATCTTTCACTTTAGGCAATCTTACTCAAGCGGCCCTTGTAGAATCTGGAATGGTTGATGCATCAAGGCTGTCAAGAATAAGCGAAAGAAAGAAGAAGCTTGATGTGTACGATGAAGCTTTTCAGGCGGCAAGTGGTATCAAGTTTATTGAATCACAAGTTGAGAAAAAGCTTGGGTACAGAATACAAGAAGCCAAAGGTGAATTTGGAACAGCAAGATCAGAGTATGAGGAATTAAAAAACGAGCATGGCGCTAGACTTCCAGAAGAAATAGCTTATAGATTTCAACAAGCTAACGCCAATAGATTTAAGAAGGTTAGAGATCTGTCTATAGCGTTTGATGACGCAAGAACGCTTGGTCTGTCGGAAGAAAAGATTGCGAAGATTGTTCGTGATGTAGGCGGTTTAGATGGCTGGCGTGGTATTCTTAATCATATCTACATACCCATGGCACCCAAAGCGTCAGTGTCTATAGAACTTTATAGAGCGGCTGCTGATAAACGTAGAAACGTAGTTCCAGCTGAAGCAATGTCACAAGAGGTTGCAAGATCTTATCGTGAAGACAGGTTGCCTCAAAGGCCAACACCTCAACCAATGGCACCAGATCTAACAGAGGTTATTCCTGAAGCAGTAAGAGGCGCAGTCGAGGCAATACCTCAACAGTTTGATCAAATATCAAACCGCGCATCTCAATTCTTGCGACAACAAGAAGAAGAAAAGCTGATGGGCGGCAGTTAATTGATCCCAAAAAGAAAGCGAACAAAGTCCAAGTACTTTGCAAAGCGTGTTGAATACGATGGGATCGTGTTCGACTCCAAGCTTGAAGCAGCCAGGTACAAGATACTCAAGCAGCTAGAGCAAGCTGGCGAACTGACTGATCTTGAAGTGCAGGTGGACTTTCCCTGCGTGATCACCGTCAACGGCGAGGATCAGAAGATCTGCTCGTACATAGCAGACTTCCGATACAAGCGCGATGGNGAGGTGGTGGTTGAAGATACCAAAGGCGTNATCACTCAGGTGTTCAGGCTCAAGAAGAAACTGGTCGAAGCCCTGTATCCCGGCACCAAAATACTGATCGTCAAAGACCCGCGGAGTTGGGACTAGAACGGCACCCGACGTTCATCCATGTTGTCGATCTGACTACCTGGAAACTCTGCNCTNATCTTCTCAGCATCGATCATCATCTCAGCGTTGAACNGCACNTTAGATAGCTCACGCATCTCAGCACTGGAGTAGTAATACTCACCATCCTCTGGCCCCACACCATTGTAGAAGTCGATGATGCCCACTCTGTACGCTGTGGCGTCCTCTGTGCTTCTCTCAGGCATGTGATCTGCATTGACTAGCTCAGGTATCCACATGTGCTTATCGCACCCAGCACGCTGCTCATCAAGCGAGAGAGCATGATTTCTCTTCTTGCACAACCACACTGCACCATTTGATTCGGTCAGCGGCTTTGAATGCACGCAGTTCCTGCAGTTCACCGACTCAGGCAAACGCCGTCCATAGTAGATATCTTTGTACAGATCAGGCTCGCTCTTCATGCGCCAATCTTTTTCTGAACGCTGTGTATCTTTGAGTGGTACGTCACTGCATATGATGCGCTCTGCTTTTTCTTGTGCGCGCTCCCAGATAGCGGCGTTGTATTCAATCACCTCTGAGTAGATTTCGCTGTTGTTTTTATTCATCACAACAACCATGCACTTGGTCAGCCCCAAAGCGCCCATGTACGAATGGATCTGCCAGCGATACGTTTCACTCCAGGCTTCGTAGCTTTCAAGCTTTACAAGCTCCTTGAACCGCTTGTCGTTTGCACTCTTCACCTCAAGCAGCAGCACAAGCTCTTGTTCTGGTGGTGGCAACACGCCCTTCAGCAGCCCGTCGCATGAACCTGCAAAGTGACCACCAAAGAACGATGCACGAAACTGGTTGCCGTCCTTGTCATGCGATGCGATAGATATCAGGCCGCTGTCCTTTATGTTGTCAACGATCTGCTCTTCTATCCTCTGACCNAGNTCNAACAANCGCAGCATNCGNCCACCAAANGTNGANGGCAGACACCAACGAAAGCCCATCCACATCTTGTATTCATCGTCATCACCGATCCCACTGAACCCAAGGTGACCTCGGTGTCGGTTCTCTTTGTTGGCGATGACTTCATCAATCTGATCAAAAATGGACGCTGACAACATTCCAGTACTTACCCTCCTTCCTTACAGTTATTTGTTTGATGTGGCTCATGACCTTGTGATGGTTCACTAGATCCGCGGCGTAGTTAAGATCATACGGTGTCGGTGTGGCTGACTTTGTCAGAGCATTCCACTTCTTGAGCGCCACTATNCCTGCNTTGCCCCGCATACCNAGCATGATAGGCATGCTCTGTGGCCAGTATTCGCCGGGTGTTGAGAACATCACATTGAGATAGTCGTTGCCGTTCTTAGATGTCTTGATCTGCGCCGACACAAAGTCGATGTTCTTGATCTTCTCAAACTTTTGAGCGGGTTCTTCTAGCTCATCTGAAAGCACCTGGCCTTGTGCCGCTTCGCGTGTAGCAGCTGCGTCTTTTTCTTCTTGCTCTTTGCGCTCCTGGTCAAGCTGATCCAGCAAGTCCTGCTGACGCTGAAGCATCTGCTCTACGCTGTACCTGGGTTCTTCACACTCCACACAGTTGCTTGCATCCATGTCATTCACTGCGTAACAGTGGTCACACACCCAGATCTTCGGTTCAGCCGATTCATCCTCTTGTGGCCGCTCTGGTCTGGCAGTATCGATGCAGCCATGGCGCATCATGTTCTCGCCGTAGTCCAACAGCATGCAGTCTTTTTTGTTGCCCCAGGTGCGCATGCCTCGACCACAGATCTGCACATACAAACCCAGAGACTTAGTCGGTCTAAGCAGCGCGATGCAATCTGTGCGTGGTGCATCCCAGCCCTCAGTCAACACAGCGACGTTGCACAGCGCGTTGATGACACCGTTCTCAAAGTCCTCAAGGATCTTCTTGCGCTCCTCAGCGGGTGTCTCTGCCGTCACAACCGCGGCCTCTACACCTGCATCACGCAGATACATGCACATCTTGTTTGCGTGTGCCACGGTGATACAGAAGAACACACTGCTCAGTCGGCCTTTGCTATACGCCTTATCAATCCAATCAGCCACAATCGCCAGCATGGTTTGATCTTCCATGGCGAGGTGTTCAATGTCTGACTCGCGATAGTCGCCACCCTTGAACTTAACTCTGGCCGTAGATGCATCGATCACCGCCTCTGACGCAACCTGATACGCAGACAATCGGCACAGATACCCCGCTTTGATTAGCTCTGGGATCGTGACCCGATGGGCCACACCTCCAAAGAAGTGATCGTCCAACCCATAAATGAATCCTTGACCCATACGATATGGCGTTGCCGTCACACCTAAAACCTTCGGTGCGTAATANTGCNTAGAGTCAAAGTGATCAAAGATCTTTCGATACCGACTCCGCTTCTCTGGCCCAACATGGTGAGCCTCATCCACAATGATGTAATCAAACTGACCTATGCTACCTAATCGCTTTGGTGTAGCCAGGGTGTCCCGACTAGCGATCACGATAGGCTCGTGTGAATCAAACTGCTTCAACCCCGCAGCCAAGAGACCACTTGGTGCACAAGGCCATACGGTCTTGAGCTTTTCATCTGCCTGGCTGATGAGTTCCTGTCTGTGAGCAAGGATCAGCACACGGCTGTCAGGGTTTTCTTCAAAAATCTTTTTGATCATTGAGGCGAAGACAACAGTCTTGCCAGCACCTGTAGGTAAAACAATTAGTGGGTGAGTGCTCTGGGTATCGAACCAATGGAAAGCAGCATCAATGGCTTCTTGTTGGTAGTACCTTAGCTGCATGCTCGGCCCTCTTCAGTTTACAGTAAGTGCGCGCCCAGAATGTTCTAGCCCACGGTGATAAATTGTGACGATGCAAAATACGAAGCACAGCTTGTTCTCTTACAGCGTGTTGTGTTTGGTTCAGTGACATATCATCTCCTCCTCTGATGTATCAGGATCGTCAACAGCCAGCATGCCTTCATCGACTAGTCTGCGAAGTGAGCCGCGATCTGTGAAATGTAAGTGATAGGTAAAAGCACCAACAAATATAACTTCCATCAAGACATCTTCTGAGATGCCTTTTTTCCTCATTGAAGTTACAAACAAGCCCAAGGCTTTTGCCGCGGTCTCGTGTTCTTCGGTCTGCCAGTTGAATTCAAACTCTTCGTGATCATCCATGAGTTTCCTCCTTGATTAGCCAGCCCAGATAGACGTTGGCTTTTTGCAAGTCTTCTACCTTGCCTTTGTTTTCGTAACGCCAGACATACTTCATGACGTTACCTTTAAGATACCCCTTGAAAGCATCAGAGGACATTGACGCTTTGATTGCCTCAACACACTCTATGCCTCCGCCCTTCGCGTAGTGTCCAGGGTGATTGACTGCGTCTGATAACTTACTCATCAGGCAATCTCCAGATGCCAATCTGATCATCCACCTTGCGCGTTGCCAACTTCATGCCGTGCCTAAGTAAGTAAATCTTCAACGAGTTAGCTTCCTCGCGAGTGTTCACAAACACGCACTGGCCAACCTCCATGGTCGTGAAATTTTTCCACCTTGAGGAACTTCGACCTTGCCTTTTTCCTGGCAGCGGGATGTCGGTGTAAATGGTTTCGGTGTCTTTCATCACATGCCCTCAATGTTTTGAAACTTAATGTCCACGATGATTTCATCGTCAGGCCAGCCACCAACGCTGGAGTACAACTCGGTGATTGATTGTGCAAACTGATAGACCCTGCCAAAACTTTCCGACAACGCCTTTTGCCGTCGCGCATCGTTTTCTTCGCGGGTTTCTTTCTCGCTATTCCATCTCCAATCGTTGATCAAAAGGGGAATGGGTATCGTACAGACACGTTTGCGAGCAGGTTCTGCGTCAAACATGTAGCCAGTAGAGATCTCTATCAGAGCCTCTGCGTTCTCCATCCAGTAAGCGTTTTCAGGATCGACAACTTTGTATTTGTCTGCGAACTCTGGGTCAGTTGCTTGGCACTCATGCAACTTCTGGTTTGCTTCAACAAGCTCGCCCCTGATTCGCTCGTGAGCTTTGATCAAATTTGCATTGCGCTCTTCAAGCTTTTCAATCTTCGCTCGCAACTGGTCTTTAGTTTCCGTTTTCATAACATCTCCTTGCTTTGGGTTTAAAATCTTCCTTACCTGCCGTGCCTCGCCTTGTCATACCTTGCTCTACCTCACTGCGCCCAACCGAGCCTTCCCCGCCCTACCTCGCCGTGCCTCACCTGACCTGCCTTGCCTAGCCATACCTTGCCGTACCTCAACGTACCCAACCCAAGCCGACCTTGTCCCGCCTAACCTGCCAAGCCTTGCCGTGCCGTACCTTTCCGAACCGAGACTTACCCAGCCCAACCTTACCTGCCATGCCTCGACAGACCTTGAAATGCCTGGCCAAAACGAACCTGCGCCACACCACACCTGCCGTGCCGCGACCGACCTCGCCAGAACCTATCCCAACCTTTCGTACCAAACCACGCCTGCCGTGCCTTACCCAGTCCCAAAAAAACGCAACGCGACGGGCCTTACCAGAACCAACCTGACCTGCCGTGCCTTACCAAACCGCGCCTAGACTTGCCGTTTGCTACCGGACGATGCCCTACCTGCCTTGCCGAGCCGGGCCTCACCCCATCTAGCCGTATCTTGCCCCACGATCCTTGCCTGACCAGACCTGCCAAATCAATATTCACTAATGAATAATTCTATTGGTTTCATTACAGAGGAAAGCTCGCTGAGCATTTCGTATTTTCTTTTGAACTGCTCAAGCTCCTGCTTCGCTTGTTCAAGAAGCTGCTGTCTGCCGTATGGATCTTCCAACATGTCAAACGTGTTCATGTAAACACGCCGCGGGACATCGTCTTCATCACTCACCACGGCGCTTGTAAAAACACGCACCTCAATGGGATTAGATTCTTTGTCAACCATGTGGTCGGTCACTACAACCAAAGATCGTTTGATCTTCTTCTCTGTCTGCAGCCGATACTTGTGGCCAGCGATAGAATCGTCCCACTCAAACTCATGATGAAGAACAGAGCGTTTGCTTTTCGCGTGTTCAACAAGCGCACCATCAGGTGCGAACCCGTTGTACTTGAGATTCAACGACTCTATTTCTTTCAAAGCTTGAGCGGGGTCTGCCTTGAAGACAGACCCTCGCTTCCACTTCACCTCAGTGTATGTGGGGTTCATGCCGCTTTGCGCTCCTGCATAAACTGCGCCTTAGGCATGATCACTGTGTTGAAGCTTGTATCCACTTCAAATCGACCATACTCGCCACCTTTCTCAGGACGCCATTCGCCCAATCCCACGCCGAATCCAGCACGCTGAATTAAGTTCAGGATGGTATTTTGAGTCAACGCCTGAGCATCAAACTCAAAGCTCAGAACCATGCCCCAGTTGCGAAACTCTGGTCGGTATCTGAGATCAGCAGAACCAGACCCGATCCTCACATGGTCTTCCCTCATAAACGGATCATCCGTTTCAAGCGCGGATAAATTGTTTATTGGATCATCAGGAATAATGAACAGCGACTTACGCAACAGTGTCTTTTCAAGACCAATGTCTTTGTGAGCCGCGCCAATCAAACAAGACTTGATTCCACCTGAAGGAAAGCCGAATCGGCCATCCTCGCAAACATACGCTGCTTCCCTGAACTCTTGTTCTGGATCTCGTATCTCACGATTCTTCACACGCACACCAGCGTGTTTATCTCTCATCTCTTGTGTCGATTTAAGACTCCACTTATGTTGAATGAAGGGCGAAATCCCTTGAATTCTAGTGGTCAGCACTGATTGCTGCATTTCTTCAAGTGTTACTACGTTTGGCATGATGCCTCCTTTTCTTTTGCTTTAGGGTTTAAGTAAGTCCCGCCTTTGGGCACGCTGACGGGAAAGCGCAGGATGGGGTGATGAGTCCCATGCCCTAGCCATCAACCACTCCAATCTACATTGGCGGTGTTCAAGCCTGGCGCAGGGGTTGCCTGTGCCTGTTGTGGTGCTTGTGGTTGTGCAGCCGCAGGAGCAGATCCGCTCTTGAAAGAAGAGATCTTGTTCTTTGGCCCATAACCGTTGCTGCCAGGTTCAACTACTACCTTTGCTAGGAAAGGTTTGCCCATACAAGCATTAACTTGGTCACGGGTTAGTATTTGAGTGGCATCACCACCAGCAGCGTTGATCCAACTTTTCAAGCGACCAAGACCTGTTGTGTTTTCAAGTACAAAGTACTCCCAGATCTTGCGGTTCGCATGCGTCGGGCCAGTGACTTTGTAAGTCACTTCAATCATCTCATTATCATTTGATGATTGTTTCTCTTGGTACGTTTCCGCAACAAGCGTGTATTCACCCTCTGGCATTGGCGTGTTGTCGCTCGCAGTGTTGGCTTCAATACTGCTGACATCGATACCTTGGTCTAGTAGACCCATATGTCCTCCTAAGCGGCTTCGTTGTTAGTGGAAGGCAAACCAAGCGCAGAGCGATAAGCATCTGCAAAGGCTTGCCACGAGAACTCAATCTTCGATGGAAGGTCAAGTCGAGACTTCGCGTCATACGCTGCAGCAAACTTGGTAAACAAACCGCGGTTGCCATAGCTCACGCCACGAGCTTTTGAGCCATCCTTGATCAGGGTGGTCTCGTAGTTTGCGAACAAGTTGAAGTCAACCCAATCCTTTATCAGGGCGTTGACCTTCTTGTTGCAGCGCATCTCCCAGCGATCATACGGCTCCAGTTCTGGATCTTTGTACGCCTTGGATGCAACGTGACTCAAAAGGATCACGTTCATGCCACGCTGTTGAAAACAAACGTTGAGGCCATTCAACAGGTTCAACCAAGCGTTCTCTTCGGCAACGTAAAACGCACCGTATCCTGCTTTGGGGTCTGCCGCTGATGACCAACCGTTTTTCTCACAGACATGTGATTCACCAAGCTTTGCTGCCGCATCCGTTGTATCCAAGACTACTGTCTTGTACGCATGCTCTTCCATGGCCAGTGTTCTCACCTGCTCCATGATCTCTTCCCAGGTGTTGGCCTGGGGAAACCGTGCAGCGTTGATGAACGACAGACCGTCCTCTGCTTGAATGAAGATTGAGTCGGGAGCATTCGCTCCAAACGTGGACTTACCAATACCATCTGTGCCTTGGATGTTCATCCGCACAGGGGGCATGGTCACATCAGGATCGATCTCCCGATGGGTGGTTACTTGGTTTAATAAACTCAAGGTCACACCTCCTCTTCTGGTTGGTTTAGTTTATCTGGGTCAATTGCCTTGACCCGCTCTTTTCCAAGCTTGATCGAATGACAGGCATGCCAACGCCCAGCTTCTTCTGGGTGAGCCATGGCCCATGCAGTAAAGCCGCGCATGTCTACCTTGTAATTCGTGACTTGGGTTACAAACGAGGGCCACGTTTCTTGTGGCATGGACTCCAAAACTTCATCCAGCATTTCCTGATCCCAAACGTGTTCACGCTTGATCTCAACAGTTATGCCGTCTTGGGTTCTTTCGCCACCCTCATTGTTCAGGGGGAGTAGAAGTTGACTCACTTCTTTTTGATCTAAGAGTTCGCGCTCAACCGACTTGATGTGTCGCTCGACCTCTTGCTTTTTTTGTTTTGCGCCATGCAGTTGCAAAGCCAGATTCTTAATCCGCTCTTCCATTTCAATCTCACTTCTTCTCTCTACGAAACGGAATGTAATGCATGCAACAATAGCTTGCAACAATTAATTGCACTTTTTTGTTGAAACAAAATTCGGTTGGGTAGAGAATGCGACTTTCTATTGACCGACAAAGGCCATGAAGACGATTGAAAAGAATTTGGAAGTGCCGCCCCATCCTACGAAGGGTCAGGGAAAGTGGCAACTGCTTTTGAAGAAAATGGAAGTCGGAGACAGCTTCACGCTGATGCATGATGAAGATCCGCACGGGTACATCTATAGGTCGATACGAATTGCAGCCAAGTCAATCGGAATGAAGGTCAAGTCAGGCACCGATGAACACAAGAACAGAATAGTGCAGCGGATTGTTTGATGATGCCATCCTTCCTACCATCAGGGGTCAACGGNTCTGAACTGGCACCCGAAGCCAAGCTGGAACTCCTGCATGACATGTGGGAAAACGGGATGCACATCATCCCATGTGGTTCGCCAACAGAGGCAGTGCCGCAATACTTTAGAACCAGGCACCCCTTCGATACAGAGGATGCACTGAAAGCAAAGTGGGCCAAGACACCACGAGTCAAGTGGCAACATTACCAAAAGATCCAACCGTCACGCGAAGAGATCCAGCAGTGGCACACTCAATACCCGTCTGCGAACTGGGCAGCAATCACTGGTATCACATTTGCTGTAGTCGATGTTGATAAAGATGAAGCCGTCGAGTGGGTAGAGCAAGGCAACATCAGCCGCACTCCACTCAAACAAACGTCACCCCGCGGTGGTGTGCACTATTTTTATTCACTGAGTAGCGAACTGATCCGCAACAGCGTGGGCCTCAACAAAATCGACATCCGCGGTGATGGCGGCTACATCATGGTGGCACCCAGCCACGGCTACAACATGGAGCTTGATCAGAACTACCCCTTGTCTAGCATGGAAGATCTGCCCGTCCTGCTGCAAGACGATCTGCAAAAAGTCCACATCTACAACAACGGTGGCAAGGTCGAAAGCATACGCGAGAAGCTTACCGAAGAACCCAAACAAGAGGGCAGTCGCAACGATACGTTGGCACGCTTGGTCGGTAAGTGGGTGAAAGAAGGCTGGGGCATGCGCGAGGTCATGATCAAAGCTCAGGATTGGAACCAGACCTGTTTCCCTCCCATGGACTTGATCGAAGTCACGCGCACCACCATCAGCATTGTGAATGGTCACATCAAGCGGCACCCAGATGATGTCGATGCAGGGGTAATGCAGTGGCAGACATCTAAGTGGCAGACAGACATCAATGAAGATCTCAAAGAGATTCAGTCACAAGAAGACCCACTGGATGAACTGAAGCGAGACAGCGCAGAGGCACCAGAGCAGGGGCCGCTAGGTTTGAAACCGTTCAGCGCAGCTGAATGGGAGAACATGAACTACGATGGTATCGACCAATACTGGGGTGATGCCTTCATCTTTGAGAAGAGCAGGGTGCTGCTACTCGGCAAGCCGAAGATAGGTAAATCAAACTGGCTGGGTGCATTCGCAGCCGGAGCAACAACAGGCACCGACTTCATGGATGTGCCGTTTAGTCGGCCACTCAAGGTGATGTGGTTCCAGGCAGAGATCATTGCAGAGTTTCTGAAGCGCCGTATTGAAACCTACTACAAACGCTTCGCAACAGACGATGACCTCAGACGATTGGGTCACAGCAACCTGATCATCAGTGGGCGTCTGCGCAAGAACTTGATGAAAGATCAAGACATCCAAGCATTCTCAGATGAGATTGCATTTCACAAACCCGACATCGTCATGATCGATCCCATCATCAACTTCTTTGATGGTGAAGAAAACTCCAACACCGAGATACGCAAACTCATGGACAGGATCGACATGCTGATGGACATCAACAACGTCGCCGTCATCCTAGCTCACCATACAGGTAAAGAGCGAGCAGATGATAAGTCGTTCATGTCTGCACGAGGCGGGTCTGTGTTCGCAGGATGGTTTGACTCTGGTGTAAAGCTTAGTGGTCAGAAGCCTGATGTGTCTGTGTTCTACGAAGCGCGTAACGCACAAGAACCCAAAGAACACCTAGCCAACTTCGACTTTGAGCAAGGGATGTGGCAGGTCAACGAGTTTACGCCGCGTCAAACAAAGCAGTTGTCTGAAGAAGATGAAGTGTTGATTGCTGATGTGGTGGTGGGCGCGATGAGCAGCACGAAGTTTTACAACAGAAAAGAACTAGAACTCTTAGCGCGTGAGGCTCTGGGCAAAGCTAAGATGAACAGCGGTGAGAAGGCAGCGATGAAGCGCAGTGAGCTATGTGCAGAAGTACAAAGGCAACGTAGTGAAAACACATGCCGTGCCAGGGCAGGCGGTGTGGCATTATTTGGAATCGAATGAAATGACACGACCTTGGGAGGTTGAATGATGAGTGATGAAACAGAATTAAGCGGAAGAAAAACTTCATATGGATATAGAGTTAATTATCGGGGAACTCATTGGGTTCTGGTTAAAGCTAAAGATGAACATGAAGCGGAAGAAAAACTTCATAGTTTCTACAGCAATAAAGTAAAAAATGAAGGTTTGTGGGGTTACGAAATAGATAAAGGCCCAACTGACAGATATGAAGACAGCGCAGATGTGCGGCTGATTACGCCGAAAGATTATTAACGCGAAGGGATGTGTGGAGTTTGATGTTGCGAATCACCCCTATCAATCTTGATGAAGCAAACGCATTTGTGGAGCAGCATCATCGTCATCACAAGCGAGTGCCAGGTGCGAAGTTTTGCGTAGCCGTTTCACAAGGCGACAAGGTTCATGGGGTAGCAATAATCGGCAGACCCGTATCAAGAATTGTTGATGACGGGTGGACGTTAGAAGTCAATCGGTGCTGTACGGATGGCACACGCAACGCATGTTCAATGCTCTACTCAGCTGCATGGCGTGCCGCCAAGGCAATGGGATACACAAGCTTGATAACATACACCCTTGAATCTGAGGGCGGCGCAAGTTTGCGTGGCGCTGGTTGGCATTGTGTGGGGAAAACTAAAACCGCTGGCAGGGGATGGAACACGCCCAGCAGACCAAGAGTAGATACGCACCCTCTTCAGCAGAAAATTAAGTGGGAGGCAGTATGAGGAACCCCAGCCACCTACGGTTTACGGGGGTAGATGGCCGGGGCAGGTGACCCCCAAAGCAATTAAGAGTCATCCCATAGGGACGTGAAACTGGAGCATTTCACAGGCGTATCATAAGCAAAGAGAGAACCGATGGCAAAGGTGACAATCGAAATGAACGTGGATGATGACACGGTAGAAGAAGCAGTCGGTTCTCTAAAAACCCTAGCCGGGCTGGAGCAAGCAAACAAAGACATGTCAGAATCCCTGCAACTGCTGGCCAAGGCCATCAACAAGAACAACGCAGAGATCAGAAAGCTGGCAAAAGAATTAGCGAAGAGAGAAGAAGAGGAATAGGTATGCAGATATATCAGGTGAATACAGGAGGTAAGTACGGGATCGTGTACGCAGACTCAGAAGAAGACTTGGAAAAGCTGAAGGCATGGTTGTCAGAAAAGATCGATGCTGACCTGGAACAGGATGACACGCTCAGTGCAGAAGTGGTTGAGCAAGCAGAGGCAAACTGGGACGCAAGCTTTGCAGGCATGGTAACAACAATAGATATCGAACTCACAGATGACGGCATACGCCAGGCGCTNACGTTGGGATACCTCAACAGCAACAGCTACTGTCGGCCCATCATAGAGCAGTCAATGGGCGTGCAGCCGTGGAGCTAAAAGTGGAATACGAGTGGGAAGACGTACCCCTAGACCCTACCTCCGCGGCTCTGGCAAACCTCAAAGTGGCTATCGGATGCACCTGTGAAGATATCCCAGAAATAGCATGGAACAAACAGTATTACTGCATCAAATGTGGAGAAGTTGAGAGTGAACTTAGGAACGAAAGTTAAAGTAAATTCTAGCTTTGGTTTAGCCCGACTTTTGGCAAAAGAGGTAGGTGCAAGGGGGTGTTTGCCGTTTGCACCTACCCCTGTGGATAAGTGGGCTAAGTCATTGATTTATAACAAGGTGGTGGTAGGTGCACGAGGTGCAGCGTGCAGTTGCGTGCACCTTGCACCTACCCCTATATAAGTCATTGATTTATAAGGGTGGTGCAAGGTGCACGAGGTGCACCTCTAAAGAGGGGGAGAGATATATAAAATATCTCCCCTTCGGGATACCCCTTCTCCCCCTTTAGAATTAGGATTGGAAAAGCAAAAAAAATTTTTGAAGCATGGAAGAAAAACGAATGAGTGATGTCGCTTTAGAACCTGATCAGGACATACTTGCAAACCCTAAAAGGTATGCAATTGCTAAGTTCAAAAACACACCTCTGAGTAAGAAGCAGCAGAAGTTTGTGCAGCTGTATGTGTACAACGANCTGACAAACACAGAGTGCGCTCACAGAGCAGGGTATGCACACCCAGCACAAGTCGCCAGTATGCTTTTGCATGATCCGAGATATGCACATATCCAAGAAAAGATTCGCGAGCTTCAAGAGGGGGAGCAGAAGAAATACGAAATCACCTACGAGAAGGTGGCGCGTGATCTGTTAGAGATTCGTAACGCCGCCATGGAAGATGGCTCGTATGGTGCAGCCGTCAACGCAGAGATGGGCAGAGCAAAACTNGCGGGTCTGTTGATTGAGAAAAAAGAAATNAGACTTGGNCGCATNGATCAGATGGACAGAGAAGAGGTTGAAGCCAGGCTGCAAGCACTGATTGATAACAACCAACTTGCACCCCAGCTTTACGAAAAATTCGTTCAGGAAGAAGATCAAGACGAACTGTTTTCAGAGCAGTATGAAGACGCTGAGTACGAAGAGATCGAAGAAGACCCGCCCGAAGACTAGATCTGCTCAACGTCTGCTATTTGCCATGGTTCAAAGAAATCTTTCACGTTGCTCTTGTTCAGTGCGAACTCAACTTCATCACAAGCTTTGTCATGGCTTGTCGATTTAACAAAGAATTCTACCTTCACGACATACTCTTCAAGCTCAGCCTCTTCATCTGGCTGGTTGAACGGAGCACGAGGGTTCACACGGTCTTCATCAGCACGATCAATCATTTTCTTATCCTCACTTCTGACGGATCACCAAGGTGAAGCCTGAAGTACTTGCCCTTGCGAGCAACGTCAGTCAGGCGCTTACGGTTCTTCATGGCAAACACCACACGGTGCGCTTTCATCTTGTGTGCCTTGCAACAAAACTTGCCAACTTTCTGCATAGTTTCAAACCTCTTGCCGCACCACTCACATGTGTGCTTATGCATTTTCTTATGACGGTAAAGGCCAGATGAGTTCTCACGCATGCCTCCGCGGGTTGAGGTCATGAAGGACTCACCACTCAACGGTCTAGACCTCATGATGCAGGAAACCACAGGCTTCCCAAGTTTCGATTCGATAGAACCAACGTATGGATACATCAGGGAACTTCTCTAGCAACGCCTCAAGAATGGGCGCTGGTGGTGACCATGCTGTATCGAATTTGTACGAAACTTCATCGCCATATTTTTTGTCAAACTCCATGGAGCCGTTGAATGAACCCCACTTGGTGCCCCAGTTTTTAATATTCCAATCGTACCAACGATCATCAGTTTTGCCGCTTGTGGGGAAACTCCTAATTGTCATGACCAGTTTGCCTTCACTGTTAAGAATTCTTTTAATTTTCGTTGGAAGCTCACCGTTTTCGTCTGGTGTCTTGTTCCAGTTAGGTGACGGCACTATCTTGTTGAAGTCAAAGTAGCAGTCCTTAGACTTAACAAACTTCATGAAAGATTTGATTTGATTCGCATCCTCTGAGTAGATGCTTACTTCGTTTTCACATATGTTAGGCATGGTTGGCCTCCTCGTTTTGCTTTGGGGAATTTTTAAGAATTGAATCTGTCGCTTTACGCCAGTAAACAAATGCTTCGGATTCTGGTAGGTCGTTGAGCCAAACGATGCCAGCGTCCTTTTGAGTTTTGTTCTTGATGTATCTCATGTTTTCTTCGGTTGGCTTTATCTTGTAGAAATAAATTCTTGAATCATTACTGTCAAAAAAGACAACTTTAGATTTCATGTCCTTGCGCATCTGTTCCAAGCACAACCTCTCGTTGACTAGTTCTGTTATGACGTAGTCAAGCGAGAAGTTTAGATCATGGCCTCCTTTTTCAAGGATCGACTTGTACCGCTCGCGAATTCTATCGCCTAAGGATTCGTATGCTTTCTTGAATGACTCATTAAGCATGGTTCTGAACGATTCTTTGCTTTGACCATGAAAAGGGTAGTAGTTGTGCGCTCCACCGTTGCCGTCGTTACTAACTTTCATGACGGGTTCGCCATTTAAGTAAATGGTCGCCGTGAAACAGTGAGTCTCGCGAGTTGAGTTGGCACCAAAATCAAAGTGCCTTAGCTCAATCGGATAGCGACGCCCGAAAGCTTCAAGCGTGGGGTCTGTGGGCGATGCCACAAACGGGTTAGGGTTTCTCATTTCATTCTCCTATTTGCTTTGGGTTTGATGAAGGTAATGCAATGGGGTAACAAAGTCAAGCATTTAGTTTAGGTGTTACAAAATGCGCTGTATTTGTGGGGGGAGTCGCACCCCCTCCCTCCCCCAGAGGCAATACCGTTTGATTTCAGAGCTTTTTGCCGCGTCCTAGTGCGGTTGGGCGGCTTGCGGCTTGCGGCCTCGTGCGGCCTCGTGCTTGCGGCCTAGGGCCATGTATATATATTCAGTGCTTGCGGCCTCGTGAGCTTGCGGGCTTGCGGCCTTCATCGAATATATATGCTTGCGGCCTGGCATGATCCGCGGATCGCGTGCCAGTAGGTTGGTGGGCTATGCGCCCACCGTGAATGTAGGTACTGCGTTAACATCGACCACAAAGCCTGAGTTGTCATGCTTTGCTGGACCTTTTGCCTTGAGACCGACAACAACCTTGCCTGCGTGCACGTTCCATAAATCGGATTGGTCACCGTCGATAACCTCGCGCCCTAGGAATTCGTCAGGCATGCCGTTTTTGAATACTGCTGCAATGGGTACGTCATGGCAGAGCGCTTGCAGTACTTGCTTGCGGTATTGGTGCCGCGCTGAATAGCTGAACATTAGCTTATAGTTTGATGGCGTTTTGCCGAGTCGGTTTGCACGTTTGGTGTAGTCGTAAAAAAATAGCTCTGGAAATTGTTGCGGAATGTTGTGTTTTTCCCATGCGATGTCCGACAACACGTTAAGACGCACGACGCCCTTCACGTTTTGCTTTGCGCACGTTTTAGAAAAGTTGCCTAGCTCGCGTGCTATCTGGTCAATAAATCCAAACTGGTCAGCGTGCCAATAATCTGTGCGCGCTTGCCGCGCCTTGTTCACGCTCTCATAGACTGTGGCTAATCCCGTCCAAGTTAAGCATGGTTTTTTACATCCTGCCGCTTTACTGCCAGGACAGATTATATTGTCGGGCATCATGGATAGTTGCGCCATGCGCACATTGCCTAATGGTGAATGCTTCGCGCCTGTTTTGGCTACCTTGCTGTTGCCGCTTTTCTTAGCGGTATCTAATAGTTTTTTAATCATCACATTACCTTAATTGCTTTGGAGTTACGATTATAACAAAATGACCACACCAGGCAAGCATTGTGTGAGCCGGGCAAAGCCTGGTACTTGCGAGCGCTTGCGGCCTTCGGCCTTTTTTATATGCTTGCGCTTGCGCCTTCGGCGCTTGCGGCCTCTCTTGTTTTATATATGTTTTTACTTGCGGCCTTGAGCCACTGGCGTGGCCTTGGCTATTCCCAAGGCCCATTCTTGAGCGCGTCTAATATCACGTTGATAGCGTTAATCTGTAATTGCAGATCGACCAACGCGCATTTGTCTTGTGGGTTTAAGTATTCCTTCAATCCGATTGTTTGCTCATGCCGCATACTTTTTGGCGGCAATGCCGGATCTTCAATAACTTGAGCTGTTATTATTTCTAGTCGCATTCTTAACTCCAGATTGAATGCTGAGGGCCGAAGCCCCCAAGGTTTTAATTTGTTAATTCTTCAAAATAATTAGTTAAAACATCCTCTAACCGATCAGCTTGCT
>FUFK010719577.1_pt1 | contig 24369 bp, 28 predicted proteins | sample 1021851 | NCBI WGS metagenome assembly FUFK01 (sample SAMEA51879418, study PRJEB19060) | metagenome | reverse complement strand
CGAGGCGTCGGCGTGGGTGGAGGCTGCGGTGGCTGCTGACTTAGAAGCGCGGGGCGATGGGGCCCGCTCGACGTCGCAGATCGGCGATGCGCTGGCAGCGGGAGCGCTCGCGCAAGCGCGCTAGCGCGTATCCTGAAGGGCATGAGCAGCCACGAGCAGGTAGCGATCGATGCTGAGTCACGTGAGCTGGCGCGGTTGATGGGTGAGCGGCTGGAGCAGGGATTTGCCTTGAGTTCCTTCGCATCTGAGTTAGCGGGCAAGGCCCAGCGCGATGAGGTTTGATCCAGCGCGGATATTCCAAATACTCGACGACTATGGCGTCGACTACCTGACAATCGGTGGCTGGGCTGTCGTCGCTCACGGCTATGTGCGGGCAACTGTGGACATTGATTTCGTCGCAGATCAAGAGCGCGGCAATATCGAGCGCCTAGCTCGCGCCTTGGCGTCCATGGGCGCTCGACTTCGGGGAATCGACGCCGACAAACTCGATATCGATCTCACAGACCCAGACGTTCTCGGTAACGGGGCGTCATTCACGATGGAAACGGACTTCGGGCCAGTGGACTTCCTCAATGATGTGCCAGGTGCAGAGCCCTATGCGCAAATGCGAGATCGAAGCATTGAGACCTCAGCTGCCGGAGTTCGCATCCGAGTCGTCGGGTTTGACGATTTGATCGCCATGAAGGAAGCCTCGGGCAGGGATCGTGATCACCTCGATGTTCGAGAGTTGAAACGCCCATCCGATTCCTGAACGGGTGGCTTACCGCTAGCGTTAGCCCTTCGCGGAAGGTGGATCATGACTGCAACGGATGCGGCCACGGGGCTGTGGGACATATCGATGAATCCGTCGACGTCCCCGGTGCCGAGCGCTGAGCGAGACGCGATCTTGGCGAATCCGGGATTTGGCGGACACTTCACCGACAACATGGTCCGAGCCAAGTGGACGGCCGACAAGGGCTGGCATGACGCCGAACTCGTCGCCTATGGACCCTTGCTCTTGGATCCCGCTACCAACTTCATTCACTACGGCCAGGCGATCTTCGAGGGGTTAAAGGCGTACCGGCACGCGGATGGCTCGATCAAAACTTTCCGGCCGTTCAAGAATGCTCAGCGATTCGCAGCGTCTGCTCGCCGCCTAGCGATGGCGGAACTTCCCGAGGAATTATTCGTTGCGAGCATTGAAGCTCTCGTCCGGCAGGACCACGAGTGGGTTCCCCGTGACGCAGAGAAGACCCTCTACCTTCGACCCTTCATGTTCTCGACCGAGATCGGTCTGGGAGTCAAGCCAGCAGACAGCTACGAATATCTGTTGATCGCGTCCCCGGCCGGCGCCTATTGGCCGAAAGGCCTCAAGCCGGTGAGTGTGTGGTTGTCCGATGACTACGTCCGCGCGGCCCCCGGAGGGACCGGAGAAGCCAAGTGCGCGGGAAATTATGCGGCGTCGTTGATCGCCCAGGCGGAGGCTTCTCAGCACGGTTGCGATCAGGTCGTGTGGTTGGACGCTGCCGAACGCCGGTGGATCGAAGAGATGGGCGGGATGAATCTGTATTTCGTTTACGGGTCGGGAGACTCCGCACGGCTAGTTACCCCGCGCTTAACCGGTTCGCTGCTACCTGGCATCACCCGTGATTCGCTCTTGACCGTTGCTGCGGATCTGGGGATTCGTGCTGATGAGGGTCAGATCAGCGTGGAGGACTGGAAGGCTGGCTGCGAGTCTGGCGAGATCACCGAGGTGTTCGCCTGCGGGACGGCTGCCGTGATCACACCGGTCGGAGAGGTCAAGTCACGGACCAATGGATCGTGGACCGTGGCTGATGGTGGCACCGGGCCGGTGACGTCGCGCCTACGCCAGGAACTACTTGATATCCAGACCGGAGTGATTCCCGACCGCCACAACTGGCTGCACGCGATCTGCTGATCGGACCCCACCGTGGAATGGGACTTCGAGGCCGAGGTGTGGCTGTGGAAGTCCGACGCCGCGTGGCATTTCCTCACGCTTCCGCAGGATGTAGCCGATGAGATCGAAGATATGCCGATCAGTCGAGGCGGCTTCGGGTCCCTGCGCGTTGAAGTCACCATCGGCTCGAGCTCCTGGGGAACGTCGATCTTTCCCAGTAAGGAGTTAGGCAGTTTCCTCCTACCACTGAAGAAGCCCGTGCGTGAAACCGAAGGGCTGGGAGTGGGGGACGTGTGCCACGTCCACCTGCGCATCGCCGAATAGTCGGGGCGTCCTTGCTCTCCCTCTGGTCGTCAGGGGAAAGTGCAGGTTCGAGGGCTCGTCCGCGCACGAGCCATCAGATATTTCCGCAGTTTCAACAACACCACCCTGCGCCTTTGTGGGGTATGGCAGGATGTGCCTCGTGCGTAACACAGTTATCACCAGCATCATCATCATTACTTAGCGCGCCGAGTTTTCTCGACGCGCTGCCCTTCGCCAAGCGAGGGGCTTTTTTGATGGTGGGAGAGAAGGAGAAATGAGTACGTCATCGCTTCCCCAGCGCCTTCCCGAGCGCGATGCGTTTCACGTCTACGACACGACCCTGCGCGATGGTGCCCAGCGCGAGGGCATCTCCTACTCAGTCGTCGACAAACTGGCGGTGGCCCGGCTGCTCGATGACTACGGCGTTGGCTTCATCGAGGGCGGATGGCCCGGCGCCCTGCCCAAGGACACCGAGTTCTTCGCACGAGCGCAAAACGAACTGTCGCTGACGCGTGCGCAGTTGGTCGCCTTCGGTGCAACCCGCAAGGCAGGGGTGGCAGTGACCGAGGATCAACAGGTGCGGGCCCTGCTGGACTCCGGTGCCCCGGTGATCACCCTGGTGGCGAAGTCCGACGTGTGGCACGTGGAGCAAGCCCTGAAAACCTCGCTCGATGAGAACGAGTCGATGATCCGAGACACCGTCGCTTTCCTCGTCGGTGAAGGTCGGCGGGTTTTCGTGGACATGGAGCACTTCTTCGACGGGTATAAGCACGACTCTGACTACGGAGTGCGCCTGCTGGTCGCCGCCGCCGAGTCCGGCGCCGATGTCGGCGTCTTGTGTGACACCAATGGCGGAATGCTGCCGCTGGGGATTGCAGAGATCGTGGCGGAGGTGGCTTCTCGATCCGGCGTTCGGTTGGGGATCCACTGCCAAGACGACACCGCCAGCGCGGTGGCCAACACGGTAACCGCCGTCGCCGCGGGTGTGACCCACGTGCAATGCACCGCGAATGGGTATGGCGAACGCACCGGCAATGCGGACCTGTTCCCGGTAGTGGCGAACCTTCAGCTGAAGATGGGCATCGAGTGTCTGCCCGAGGGCAGGTTGGCGGAGACTCGGCGTATCTCGCACGCGATCGCAGAAATTGCGAACATCGCGCCCGACACCCATCAGGCCTATGCCGGCGTCTCGTCCTTCGCCCACAAGGCTGGTCTGCACGCGTCAGCGCTCAAGGTGAATCCCGAGCTCTACAACCACATCGACCCCGCCCTCGTCGGCGGAGATCAGCGGGTGCTGGTGACCGAGATGGCGGGTCGGGCTTCGGTGGAGATGAAGAGCAAGGAACTCGGCTACGACATCGCCGGTGACGCCGATCGGGTCACCCACATCGTGGAGACGGTCAAGGATCTGGAGTCGAAGGGCTGGACCTTCGAAGCCGCCGACGCATCGTTCGAGTTAATTCTGATGGGCTCTGACGAGAGTGAATCTCGATTCGAGGTGGAGTCGTGGCGGACCATCGTCGAGCAGGACGCCTCCGGTGATGTGCGCACCGAGGCAACCGTGAAGGTCCGCGCCAACGGAGAACGCATGATCAGCACTGCTGAAGGCAATGGACCGGTCAACGCCCTGGACAAGGCGTTGCGCTCTGCCGTGACATCCCTGCATCCGGAACTTGAGCCACTCGAGCTCATCGACTACAAGGTCCGCATCCTCGAGAAGAGCGACGCCGACACCTCGGGTACCGCGAGTGTGACCCGCGTTCTCGTGTCCACCTCCGACGGGAAGCGGGAGTGGACCACGCTCGGGGTGCACGAGAACGTCATCGCAGCCTCCTGGCGGGCGCTCGAAGATGCGTTGACGTACGGCTTGATGCGCTCGCAGGTGTGAGGTCCGTTCGTCATTAGGGTGGAGCGGTGCTGATCTGCCGTTTTGCCGTCGGCGAGGACATTTGGTTCGGAGCTGTCGACGGTCTCGACGATGACGATCAAGTGACGGACGAGTCGATCGTCGCACCCATCGAGGGCCACCCGTTCGTGGATATTCGCCCCGAGGGAAGCGTCATGAAACTGGCGGACGTCCGACTCTTGGCACCTGTGATCCCATCCAAGATCGTTTGCGTCGGGAAGAACTACCGTGAACACGCCGCTGAAATGGACAGCGAAGCCCCCGACGAGCCGCTGTTGTTTCTGAAGCCGAGTACTGCGGTGATCGGATCGGGAGACCCGATCGACCTGCCGTGGCAATCCGAACAGGTCGAGCACGAAGGGGAGTTGGCCGTCGTCATCGGTCGAATGTGCAAGGACATTCCCATCGATCGGGTGGACGAGGTCGTTTTTGGATACACCTGTGCCAACGACGTAACCGCGCGCGATTTGCAGAAGTCCGATGGACAGTGGGCTCGGGCCAAGGGGTTCGACACCTTCTGCCCGCTGGGCCCATGGATTCAAACCGAACTCTCTCCCGCGGATGCGGACATCACCGTGCGTGTGAATGGGGAGCAACGTCAACACGGGGGCATCGACGCAATGGTGCATGACGTACCGGCGGTGGTGTCGTACGTGAGTTCGTGCATGACGCTACTTCCAGGTGATGTCATCTTGACGGGAACGCCCGAAGGCGTGGGCCCGCTCGCCGATGGAGACTCTGTCAGTGTCGGCATCTCGGGAATCGGAACGTTGACGAACCCGGTGAGGAGTGCCGCCCCGTGAGCGATGTTCGTGTTCGCTTCTGCCCGTCACCCACGGGCAATCCGCACGTGGGGTTGATACGCACCGCGCTGTTCAACTGGGCGTTCGCACGGCACACCCACGGCACCTTCGTCTTTCGTATCGAGGACACGGATGCCTCCCGAGACAGCGAGGAGTCCTACCAAGCACTCATCGATTCGCTGCAGTGGCTCGGACTCGATTGGGATGAGGGGCCCGAAGTGGGAGGCCCCTTCGGCCCGTACCGGCAATCCGAGCGACGAGCGGACTACGACGCGATGGTGGACGCCCTCGTTGCGGGTGGATACGCGTTCGAATGCTTCTGCTCCACCGAAGAACTGGATGCACGACGTCAGCAGGCGATGGCTGAGAAGCGCGCCCCTGGCTACGACGGACACTGTCGAGACGTGAGTGATGAGGCCCGGTCTGCTTACCGCGCCGAAGGTCGCGCTCCGGTGGTGCGGTTTCGCATGCCCGATCGGGACTGCACCTGGAACGACCTCATCCGCGGTGAGATCACGTTCGCAGCCGGACAGATTCCGGACTTTGTTCTCCAGCGTGCCAATGGGGAGCCGCTCTATACGCTGGTGAACCCCACCGATGACGCCGCCATGAAAATCACGCACGTACTGCGCGGCGAAGATCTGTTGTCGTCGACTCCCCGGCAAATCGCCCTGTACGAAGCGATGATCGACCTCGGTGTGTTCGACGGCCCGGTTCCGCAGTTCGGCCACCTTCCCTACGTGATGGGCGAGGGCAACAANAAGCTGTCGAAGCGTGACCCGGANTCGTCGCTGCAGTTGTATCGCGACCAGGGATACCTGCCCGAGGCGTTGACCAACTACCTCGCGCTGTTGGGGTGGTCTCCGGGGGGAGATGTTGAGTTCTTCAGCAAAGAGCAAATGGCGGAGTCTTTTTCCCTCGAGCGCGTCAACCCCAACCCCGCGCGCTTCGATGTGAAGAAGTGCACGGCTATCAACGGCGATTGGATTCGCTACCTTGCCATCGACGACCTCGTCGAGCGCCTGGTGCCGTACCTGCAGCGCGATGGAGTCATCGGCTCAACACCGTCCGCCGAGGACATGAATCTGGTCCGCGCCGTGGTGCCATTGATCTCGGAGCGATTGGAAACCCTCGGGCAGGCAAGCGCCATGGTGGGCTTCCTGTTCACAGACGACATTGCCATCGATGNCACAGATGCCGAGAAGATCATGGGAGACCAGGCCGATGACGTTCTCCAGGCGGCCGAAGCGGCCCTCTCTGGACTCGACGAGTGGACCACAGAGGCGATTGAGGGTGCCTTGCGGGCAGCGCTGATCGACGAGCGCGGATTGAAGCCGAAGGTGGCGTTCGGACCAGTCCGCCTGGCGATTACCGGGCGTCGGGTGTCGCCGCCGCTCTTCGAATCGATGGAATTGCTGGGCGCCGATCGTTCACTCTCCCGGATTCGGTCGCTACACGCCTCATGACTACACTGATGCGGTCCCGTGGGGTATGGGGTAATTGGCAGCCCGACTGGTTCTGGCCCAGTTAGTCTAGGTTCGAGTCCTGGTACCCCAGCGACGAGCGTTTGCTCGGCACGGCCCCGTTGTGTAGCGGCCTAGCACGCCGCCCTCTCAAGGCGGTAGCGCGGGTTCGAATCCCGTCGGGGCTACAAGGGCCCTCCCACAGGGGAGGGCCCTTTCGTTTGCTCCGTAGACTGCTGCCTCAACGAGGCTGCGCACCGAAGGTGACGCGCGAAGTGACATGGAGGAAGTAGTGGGTCGCACTCTGGCCGAGAAGGTGTGGCACAACCACGTCGTCAGGTCTGCCGACGGTGAGCCGGATCTGCTGTATATCGATCTGCATCTGGTGCACGAGGTGACCAGCCCGCAGGCCTTCGACGGTCTTCGAGCTGCCGGCCGACCGGTGCGTCGTCCGGATATCACGGTGGCCACGGAAGATCACAACATTCCCACCATCGATGTGGACAAGCCGATCGCCGATCCAGTGTCGCGCGCGCAGGTCGAAGCGCTGCGGAAGAACTGCGCAGAGTTTGGTGTCCCGTTGTATTCGCTCGGGAACGTCGAGCAGGGAATCGTGCACGTTGTTGGTCCCCAGATGGGGTTGACTCAACCGGGCATGACCATCGTGTGCGGCGACTCCCACACCAGCACGCATGGAGCCTTCGGTGCTCTCGCATTCGGCATCGGAACGAGCGAGGTAGAACACGTTCTCGCGACGCAGACCTTGCCGCTGAAGCCGTTCAAGACGATGGCGATCAACGTGGACGGCGACCTGCCGGAAGGGGTGTCCGCCAAGGACATCATCTTGGCGGTGATCGCGAAGATCGGGACCGGCGGCGGTCAGGGGTATGTGCTTGAGTACCGCGGTTCGGCCATTCGCAGTCTGTCGATGGAAGGACGCATGACGGTCTGCAATATGTCGATCGAAGCAGGCGCGCGGGCCGGCATGATCGCTCCTGATCAAACAACGCTCGACTACGTCCAAGGCCGTGAGAAGGCACCTAGCGGACAGGAGTGGGACGACGCGGTCGCGTATTGGAAGACCCTATTCACCGACGACGACGCCGAGTTCGATGCGGTCATCGATATCGACGCCTCCACACTGACGCCCTTCGTCACCTGGGGCACCAACCCGGGGCAAGGTCTGCCGCTGTCGGCGTCGGTGCCGTCGCCAGATGACGCCACCGATGATGTCGATCGGGTGGCGATCGAACGTGCACTGGAGTACATGGATCTCACCCCCGGGACACCGCTGCGTGACGTTGCCGTCGACACGGTGTTTATCGGGTCGTGCACCAACGGTCGCATCGAGGATCTGCGAGTCGCCGCGGACATTCTGCGAGATCGCACGGTCAAGGACGGCATGCGCCTGATGGTTGTGCCGGGTTCAGCACGGGTTCGCCTGCAGGCGGAATCCGAAGGTCTGGATCAGGTATTCTTGGAGGCCGGTGGTGAATGGCGCGGAGCCGGGTGCTCGATGTGCCTGGGAATGAACCCCGACAAATTGACGCCCGGCGAGCGAAGTGCGTCGACGTCAAACAGAAACTTCGAGGGACGACAGGGCCCCGGCGGGCGCACGCACCTGGTTTCTCCCGCGGTTGCCGCCTCCACCGCAGTAACGGGACACCTGTCGTCACCCGCGGATCTGGCGTAGGCGAGGAGCGCACCATGGAACCCTTCATCCGGCATACCGGAACGGCCGCACCTTTGCGCCGGAGCAATGTCGATACCGATCAGATCATCCCTGCGGAGTACCTGAAGCGGATTACCCGTGATGGATTCGAAGACGGACTCTTCTCCGCCTGGCGCAAGGACCCTGACTTCGTCTTGAATCGAGACGAATATCAGGGTGTCAGCATCCTGGTTGCCGGTCCCGACTTCGGTACCGGATCCTCCCGCGAGCACGCGGTATGGGCCCTGCAGAACTACGGATTCTGCGTTGTCTTGTCCTCTCGTTTCGCCGACATCTTCCGCGGAAACTCAGGCAAGGGTGGACTCTTGACCGCCCAGGTGGACCAGAGCGTTATCGAGGAATTGTGGACGCTCATCGAAGCGGATCCTTCGCTCGAGGTCACGGTCGATCTTGACGCACGGACGGTCCGCGCCGGTGATCTAACGGCGGACTTCGAGGTCGATGACTACGTCCGGTGGCGTTTGATGGAAGGGCTGGACGATATCGGCATCACGATGCAGCACGCCGATGCCATCGCTGAGTTCGAGGCGCACCGGCCGAGTTTCGCACCGGTCACTCAATAGCGACGTGTAACGAGTAACTGCCGCGGATCCGCACGGCGCGGCGCTGAAGACGACGAGAGAGTCGGTGGCGAAGCGAGCGCGCCGGCCGCGAAGGAGCGCTCGTCGGCTCCATCAATCGGGCACTGGGTCGTCCGTGGGGGCGGCCCCTTGTTCGTATACACGCGTCGTCGCGGGACCCAGGCCGATTCGATGCGCGTCCCACAGGTCGACCTCGGTGTCGACGTCGCGTCGGGCACGCGTCCATAGGAAGGCATCGCCACTTGTTGCGGTCACACCCAGTTCGATGGCGCCGCTTGCTCGGTGATGAGCGCGGGAGTGCGAACCGAAGAAAGAGCGGGCACCGGGAACTTGGGCACACCACATCGTCGAGCCGGTTCCCGCAGCATCGGCCACGAAGGAAACGTCGTAGTTGCGTGCCTGGGCCAGGACGGCGTCGAGAGCGGCGCCGGTCAGGCAGGGAGTGTCGGCGAGGATGCCGATCACCGGTTGATTCGGCTCGCAGATCGCCCGTACCGAGGCGATGGCTTCATTGATTCCACTGGCCGAAGCTTCGGGTACGAAATCGCTGTTGCCTTCGCGCGCCAGGGCTTCGATGGATGCGTCGGGGGAGACCACGATGGTCCGATCGATATTCGCCGACTCACCGCAGGCTCGAAGGACATCGCGGGCGAATGCCTCAATCAGGCCCGGTGCCGGGGAAGACCCGGTCAGCAATCGGGACTTTCCCTCCGTCAGGGAGCGCACGGGAACGATGGCCGTCCATCGTTCACCGGCCCTGGGGGTGTTCGGCACGTCCCTATTCAACGCCACCGACCCGCTAGCCTGCCCGGGTGTCGCGAGGAGGAGTGCCCCGAGTGCGCCGGTCCTGGAAACTCGGGCCGGGTTATCGGGTTGCGGTGTTCCTGCTGTGGCCGCTGATGACCTGGTTCACCAAGCGTGACTGGCGGGGCATGGAGAACCTCAATGCCGATGATGGAGGAATCATCGTCGCCGGCAACCACATCTCCTGGTTTGATCCCCTCGTCATCTCGTATGCACTGTGGGAGAACGATCGTCCCCCGCGGTTCCTGGCAAAAGAATCGGTGTTCCGGGTCCCGATCGTGGGAGCCATCATCAGAAGTGCCGGACAGATCCCGGTTTATCGGGAGACGCGGGAGGCGATTGCGGCGTTGCGTGATGCGGTCACGGCGATCGAGGCCGGTGAGTGCGTGGTCGTCTACCCCGAGGGAACGATCACCAAAGACCCCGACCTCTGGCCGATGGTCGGTAAGACGGGCGCGGCACGCATCGCCTTGGCAACCGGTCGTCCACTTATTCCGGTGGCGCAATGGGGAGCCTGTGACGTTATCGGCCCCTACAAGAAGGAGTTCCGCCTGCTGCCTCGCAAGACCATGCACGTGCGTGCGGGGGAGCCGGTGGATCTATCCGACCTCGCCGGTCGTCCACTCGATCAAGTGACACTCGATATCGCGACGGATCGAATCGTCCAGGCCATCACCGAGCTTCTCGAGGGCATCCGCGACCAGAAGGCCCCGGTCGAACGTTATTCCCCGGCGAAGGCGCGCCGGCAGGAACGCGAGTCGACCGGCGCTCTAGACGAGGAGGACCAGTGACCCGAGTAGCCATGATGGGATCCGGATCGTGGGGCACGGCGTTTGCCATGGTGCTCGCGCACGCTGGTTGTGAGGTCACCATGTGGGCCCGGGACCCGAAGACCGTCGAGCAGATCACGACGAGACATCAAAACCGCACGTACCACCCGGGTATCGAACTCCCGGCCGAAGTGCGGGCGACCCTCACGGCTCAAGAAGCGCTGCAGGGAGCCGATTACGTAGTGCTGGCTATCCCGTCGCAGGTGGTGCGGGCCAACGTTGCGCACTGGAAGCCGTTCATCCCAGAATCGGCCGTCATCATCTCGCTCATCAAGGGAATGGAAATGGGCACGAGTATGCGCATGAGTCAAGTCATCGACGAGTTGCTCGGCACACTCCCAGGTCAGGTAGCCGTCGTCTCTGGCCCCAACCTCGCTCGTGAGATCGTCCAGCGCCAACCGACCGCGTCCACCGTGGCCTGCGTGGACGCCGATGCTGCCCAGCGGGTGCAGGCCATCTGCACCACCAACTACTTCCGGCCGTACTGGACCACCGATGTGGTCGGCACGGAGATCGGTGGATCGGTCAAGAACGTGATTGCGGTCGCCAACGGCATGGCTGTGGGGATGGGTCTGGGAGAGAATTCGCAAGCGTCCCTGATCACTCGCGGTTTGGCCGAAATGGCGCGACTCGGAGTGGCGTTGGGGGCCGACCCGTTGACGTTCCAGGGCTTGGCTGGCGTCGGAGATCTCGTGGCGACGTGCCAGTCACCGCTCTCGCGCAACCGGACCTTCGGAGAGAACATCGGCTCGGGTCTGACGGTGCAGGAAACCATCGATATTACGCGACAGACGTGCGAGGCGTACAAGAGTTGCACGCCGATTCTCGAGTTAGCCCGCGAGCACGGGGTCGAGATGCCGATTACCGAGCAGGTCGTCAATGTTTTGCATCACGATCATTCGCCGACGGTCATGGCCGCCGCTTTCATGGCTCGAGACACCCGAGCCGAATCCGACCTCGGACCCTGACGGGTCGCGCATCAACCAGTGTGTATCGCGTGCGCGAGGTCAGCCCATAGGTCGGACGAATCCTCGATACCGACAGACAATCGAACGAGATCTTCGGGGACGTGCTCGGCCTCCCGGGGCCAGCGGCGGCGCCTTTCCAACAGCGACTCGACCCCGCCCAAGCTGGTGGCGTGCGCCCACAACCGGGTTCCCTGACACACCCGGTCCGCGCGAGCCGCATCTCCGCCGAATTCAATCGACACCATCGTTCCGGCTTGTCGAACACGGCTGATCGAAGGTTCGCTTCGGAGCTTCTCCGCAAGAAACTGCGCGCTTACTTCCGCCCGTTGGATCCGAAGGGCCAGTGTTCGGACGCCGCGCAAAGCCAAGTACGCGTCGAAAGCGCTCGGTGCGGCACCGAGAAGAAGGCGCCGGGTGCGGAGTTCCTCCGCTAGTTCCGGGTCCTCGGTGACAAGAGCGCCCATCAGTAGATCGGAATGCCCGGACAGGCTCTTGGTCGCACTGTGCATCACGACGTGCGCCCCGAGTTCCAACGGCCGCTGCAAGATCGGCGTCGCGAAGGTGTTGTCCACGACGGTGCGGACGCCGGCGGATCGCGCGGCGGGAAGACAGGTCGCGAGATCGGCTTCCTCGAGAAGGGGATTGGTCGGAGATTCCAACCACAGCGTGTGCACTCCGGTCGTGAGGGTGTCCAGGATGGCATCGGTGTCGGTGACGTCGATCAATGTCAAGCCGATGCGGCCCCGCTCGGCGAGTTCACGTAGCCGAACTGCGACGCCGGTGTACGTGGTCGTCGGTGCGACCACCCGCCCTCCGACGGGAATGAGGTCCAGGACAGCGTCGGCGGCGGCCATCCCGGAGGAGAACGCCACCGCCTGGGCGGGCCGTGTCCGCTCGGCGCACTCGAGAGCCGCGATCACCTCCTCGAAGGCAAACACGGTCGGGCCACCTTCGCGTGCGTACTCCGTGGGCCCGCCGGCAATGAACGACGACGCGGGAACGATCGGCGTGTTCAGGGGCGCATCGGGTTCCCGCAGGGGTCGGCCCTTGGTCACGGCGAGCGTGGACAGATCCAAGGCGGAGTGCTCAGGGCGCTGCGTCATGCCTAGACCGTAGTGGTGCGCCCGATAGCGTGCGCCCATGTCCACAGCGCGAGTAGTGGTGATCTTCGGGGGACGAAGTAGCGAACACTCGATCTCCTGCATCAGCGCCGCTGCCGTCTGGGAAGCACTCGAAACTGCAGGTCATGACGTCCTGCCGATCGCCGTCACCGCGGATTCGACGATGGTGCACTTCAGCGGACGACCTGCTGACCTTCGCTCGGACGACCTGCCGAGAATCGAGGGTGGGTCGTCGACCGTGATGATCGGCGCGACCGCCGATCGCCCGGGCGCGGTCATCGACGGCCGCGTCGAAGCGATCGATGTGGTCTTCCCGGTTCTGCACGGCCCCTGGGGTGAAGACGGCACCATCCAAGGGCTTCTCGACTTAGCCGGAGTGCCGTACGTCGGCTCAGGAGTGCTCGCATCCGCCATGTGTATGGACAAGATCACCGCGAAGGTGCACTTGCGGGCGGCCGGCATCTCAGTCCCGGAGTGGGTAGCCATCGATCCTCGGTCAGATGTCGATGCAGCGATGGATCGCGCCACGGCAATGTCTGCGGTGCTGTTCGTCAAGCCATCGCGAGCAGGATCCTCGGTCGGCATAACGCGAGTCGACCTCGAGATGACGGGTCGCGACTCTCTCGCGCAGGCGGTTCGCGTCGCTCGCGAGCACGACCCCCGCGTCATCATCGAAGCGGGCGTCGAAGGTGCTCGTGAGATCGAGTGTGGGGTGAGACAAACACCCGATGGGGCCATCGACACCAGTCAGGTCGCCGAGATCTCCGTCCGCGACGGCTACGACTTCTACGACTTCGCCGCCAAGTACGTCTCGAACGGTGCCGATCTCGTGGTCCCGGCCGACCTCCCCGCTGAGATATCGGACCGCGTGCGCGAAACGGCCAGGCGATGCTTCGTCGAGCTGGGGTGCGAAGGATTGGCGCGCGTGGACTTCTTCGTCACCGACCACGACATCGTGGTGAATGAAGTGAACACGATGCCCGGATTCACACCGATATCCCTGTACCCGCGCATGTGGGACGCCAGCGGTGTGTCGTACCACGAGCTCGTCGACTCTTTGGTCCGCGAAGCGCTCGCGCGAGCGCCGGGCCTTCGCTAGGACTGTGACGAGGTGGGAGCCAGGGCTCGCACCCCGGCCACGGTGAACGCGGCGACCGCAGCGATCTCGGCGTGCGCGTCCTGACCGGGCGCGATCCGGCGCGCGGCCGCCTCGATCGCCGCGTGGACGTAGTTCGTTGCCTGGTCGACATCTCGAATGCCAATCTGCGCGAGTGCCTCACCCACAGGCGCGGCGACCGCGGCGTGAGCCTCGGACAACCGGTGACGCACATCCTCCGCGAGGGTATGCATCGTCAGCAGCACCAGAAGCGAGTGATGTCCGTCGGCGACGAGCCCCATAGCGACCTCGACGTAGATCCTTACGGTGTCGAGATCGCCCGTTTCGGTTGGTGCCGCGTGCAGTCGCTGGCGAAGCGCCTCCTGCCACAGGACCATCTGGTCACCGAGCACGACGGCTACCAACTCGTCAGCGGAGGTGAAGTATTCGTATACGGCCGTTCTCGAAAGCCCTGCCCGGGCGGCGACAGCCGTCATGGTGACGGCATCAGGCCCTTCGGTGACAAGAAGTTCCTGACCGGCGGCCACGAGATCGGCCCGGCGTTGATCGCGATGCTCCGCGACCGTCGGGGCGGTGATGCGAGGCACATCGCGATCCTGTCATAGGTCCGACGGCACCGTCGGGTCACGAAAGCCCATCGAGAGAGAGTGCGGCGGTGATGTCCACGACGGCATCAATCTCCGGTCGATACGCGGCGGGAACGCGGACCTGGAGAACGGGCGATGTGTCGACGGTCGTGAAGACGGTGCCGTCGTTCTCACCGATCGGTGAGGCGATCCACTCGATCGAATCGACCGCGATCACTTGCGCTGTCGGTGACGTGATCGGTTCCACGCCACAGGCGAGAACGATGGGCGGGTCGCCCCATGCGACTGCGGCGGCATCGGACGGCTGGGTTTCTCGTTGGAGTTGCCCGAGAAGTTTGATGGGTGTGTTTGCCAAGATCTGCTCGCACGCGGAGCTCGTCGGGGGCGCGTCAACGACCACGGCGGTGGAACACCCCGACACAACGACGCACGCCGCAAGGGCAAGAACGATGGTGCGCCGCGTCGCGCTGGGCCGTGGGGTGCGTCGAAAGACGTAGGCTGACGCGAGCACAGAACGAGCGTACTTCGAAGGTGGAGTGATGGCCGACGGGAAGACCGACCGAACAGTGGGCGACATCGGAGAGTTCGCTCTGATCGAGCGGCTGGTGTCGGACACTCCGACCTCTCCGGCGATCGAGGTTGGTCCCGGAGACGACGCCGCGGTCATCGGCTTGTCGGATGGTCGGGTGGTGGCGTGCGTCGATGTACTGGTTGAGGGAACGCATTTTCGCCGCGACTGGTCGAATGCGATCGACGTCGGGCGTCGGATCGCCGCCGCGAGCCTGTCCGACATCAATGCGATGGGCGCGCAGTGTTCATCCCTGCTGGTCGGACTCGTGGCGCCGGGCGACCTGGCGGGCGCATGGATCATGGAAGCCGCGGCGGGCTTGAAAGAAGAGGCTGCCAGTGCGGGGGCGGTACTCATCGGTGGCGACACCACGCAGGGAGACTCCATCGTGTTCTCGGTCACGGCATTGGGATCTCTCGATGGCCGAGCCCCGGTCACGCGCGGGGGAGCGCAGCCGGGTGATCGTGTGGCGGTGTGCGGACGATTGGGTTGGGCGGCGGCGGGGTTAGCGGTTCTCGGTCGAGGATTTCGCTCCCCGAAGGTCTTGGTCGATGCGCACCGCTTCCCTGTGATCGACTACACCTGTGGTCCGCGGGCCGCCGCGGCGGGAGCCACGGCGATGATCGACATCAGCGACGGACTGATCGCCGACGTGGGTCATATAGCGGCTGCGTCGAACGTTGCGATCGATCTGGACTCCACGACACTTGAGGTTGCCGAACCACTGCAGGCTGCTGCGGCCGCCTACAACGTGGATCCGAAAATCTGGATGCTGACCGGGGGAGACGACCACGCTCTCGTCGCGTGCCTGCCCGAGGGCGTCGAATTGCCGGATGGCTTTCTCGAGATCGGACGGATACGCGAAGGTGCAGCGCAGGTGACGGTGGATGGGTCAGAGCCCGAATGGCTCGAAGGCCCGGGAGGTTTCACGCACTTCGCGTGAGGGGTGCCGTCAGGCGCGGGTGACTTTGCCCGCCTTGATGCACGATGTGCATACGTTTATGCGCTTGGGGGTGGAGCCGACGACGGCGCGCACCCGCTGGATGTTGGGATTCCAGCGACGCTTGGTGCGTCGATGGGAGTGCGAGATGTTGTGGCCGAAGCCGGGTCCCTTACCGCAGACATCGCAGTTGGCAGCCACGGTGCACTCCTTGCATTCGTTGTCGTAGTAATTGCTGTGACGTTCGGGATTTCGTCGTCGAACGTAAGGCCGATAAGAGTAGCCGACTCATTCCACCGTGGCAGGACCAGCCCCCGGTAGCGTCGCCTCGTGGCCGGGGACATGGGGCTAGAAACCAGGCTTCGCGGTGTCATCGGAGGGCGCACGGCGGGAGCGCTGGAGCGAGGGCTGGGCCTGACCTCGGTGGGGGACCTCCTGCGCCACTACCCCCGTCGCTACGCCGAGCGCGGCGAGTTGACCGCCATCTCAGGGCTCACCGACGGCGATCACGTGACGATCGTGGCGGATATCGCCTCGGTCACGGCCCGACGGATGCGCAACAAGCGCGGCTCGCTCCTGGAAGTCCTCGTCAGTGACGGCACCGACTCGCTCGTCATCACGTTCTTCAATCAACCCTGGCGTGAGCGTGAGCTGCGCGTGGGGCAGCGAGGCCTGTTCGCGGGGACCATCAGCAGTTACCGAGATAAGCGGCAATTGGCGCACCCGCAATATGTCCTGCTCGGGGACGGCTCTGATGCCGAGAAGGTCGAGAGCTTCGCGGGCGCGATCATCCCGGTCTACCCGTCCACGAAATCCGTGACGAGTTGGCAGATCCAATCCTCGGTACGCATCGTGCTTGATTCGATGGATGCCGATCAGATGATGTCGGATCCGATTCCAGCGGCGATGCGCGCAGACATGGACCTGCCGGACGTTCATCGTGCACTCGAAGGTGTGCACCGACCGACTACCTGGCAGGACATCGAGCGTGGACGGGAGCGGTTGATATTCGAGGAAGCATTCGTGCTTCAGGCGAACTTGGTGCAGCGCCGTCATGCTGCTCGCACGTATCGAGCCTCGGTGGTGCCCCCGGCGGGATCAGCCCTGCGGGAGACCTTCGATGCGGGCCTGCCTTTCACCCTGACCGGCGGACAGGCGGCGGTGGGGAACGAAATCGCCGCCGATCTCGCCCGAGAGGTACCCATGCAGCGGCTGCTGCAAGGAGATGTCGGTAGTGGGAAGACGGTTGTTGCCGTTCGCGCGATGCTGGACGTTGTGGCTGCGGGCGGCCAGGCGGTTTTGCTGGCACCGACGGAGGTTCTCGCGTCCCAGCACGCCTCAGGGATTCGCCGGCTCCTCGGCCCGCTCGCGGAAGCGGATTCGCTCCTGGGATCCGGGGCGACGGTTGACGGAACGACGGTTGTGCTGTTGACCGGCTCGGCGCGTTCGGCCCAACGACGGGAGGCCCTGGAAGCGATTGAGTCGGGGGTGGCCGGTGTGATCGTGGGAACGCATGCCCTACTGGAGGAGTCCGTGCAGTTTGCGCGCTTGGGGTTGGTGGTGATCGACGAACAGCATCGCTTCGGCGTCGAGCAGCGTGCCGCCCTGGCCCGCCGAGCCCCCGATGGCACGCATCCGCATGTGTTGGTGATGACGGCGACGCCGATCCCACGCACCGTGGCGATGACCGTGTTCGGGGACCTCGACGTGTCGACCTTGGACGAAGTTCCGGCGGGCCGGGCAGAAGTGACCACCCACGTCATCAACCCGCGGACGCAGCCGCGCCACGTGGACCGGTTGTGGGAGCGGGCCGCGGAGGAGGCCGCGGCGGGACACCGAGTGTTCATCGTCTGCCCTCGGATCGATGCCGCGAATGTCGAAGAGGGCTCCACGACGGACGTGGCCGGGGAGGCCGACGTCAGCATCGCGACCGTCGAAGAAACATTCCACGAGGCGGTGGCTCGACTCCCGAATGCCCGGGTGGCTGCCCTGCACGGGCGCATGTCCGCAGAGGACAAGGAGTCCGTGATGGCAGGTGTGGCCTCCGGTGGAGTCGATGTCGTAGTGTCCACCACCGTCATCGAGGTCGGCGTCGATGTTCCCGACGCCACCATGATGATCGTGTTCGATGCCGACCGATTCGGTATCTCGCAGTTGCACCAACTTCGCGGTCGCATCGGTCGAGGAAGTCTGCCGGGCGTGTGTCTGCTCGTGAGCGCCGCCGAGGACGGCACCCCCACGCGCGAACGGCTCGACGCGGTGGCCTCGACACGCAACGGATTCGATCTGGCCCAACGCGATCTGGAGATTCGTCGAGAAGGTGATGTGTTGGGCGGTTCCCAGTCGGGTGTTCGATCGTCGCTGCGTCTGTTGCGCGTGGTCGAGGACGCCGACGTCATTGCCCGGGCGCGCGCGGCCGCCGAGGAATTGCTCGAGACGGACCCCGATCTGGAGTCCTATCCGGCGTTGCGCGAAGCGATGACCCGATGGGACGCCGAGCAGGCCGAATTTCTGGAGAAGTCGTGACGCGGATCATCGCCGGGCGTGCCCGCGGTCGTCGCGTGAAGATCCCCTCGGCCGGAACTCGACCGACCTCGGACCGACTGCGCGAAGCGTTGTTCGCCAGCGTGGAATCTCGACTGCGCGCCGCCGGACGCGGGTGGCACGAGGTCGCCGTTGCCGACCTGTGGGCGGGATCGGGAGCGGTCGGCCTGGAGGCGTGGAGTCGAGGTGCCCCGCGCGTGCTGCTGGTGGAAAAGAACGCGGCGGCCGTCTCGGTCATGATGGGCAATGTCTCCAGCCTGGACGCCGACGGCGAAGTCGAGTGCCGCCGTGCCGACGTCGGCCTTGTGGTGACGTCCGAACCGCCCGGGGGGCCCTTCGACGTGATCTTCGCCGACCCTCCCTACGCCTACGACGACGCCTCGCTGTCGGACGACCTCGCCGGCGCAGTGCGATCGGGATGGTGCGCCCCGGATGCACTCGTCATCGTCGAGCGAGCGAAGGCGCGGGGGAGATCACCGGGGGGACGTTCTGGCCGGGACGGTGCAGCGCCGGAGGACCATGATGCGCCCGCGCTTCCGCCCGAGATTGAGATCATCGATCATCGAGTCTACGGAGACAGCGCGCTTTGGTACGGTCGTGTGGGCGGTGCGTGAAGGCGGCACCGGGAGGCGACGCTCGCGACCAATGCAGATGGTGGAGGTGTGATGAAGGCGATCTGCCCCGGGTCCTTCGATCCGGTCACCAACGGTCATCTCGACGTCTTCACGCGTGCAGCCAGGATCGCTGATGAAGTCGTCGTCGCGGTTCTCGTCAACCGATCCAAGGCCGGCATGTTCAGTGTCGAGGAGCGCATTGAGATCCTCGCCGATGTCACCGCGGATCTGCCCAACGTTCGCATCGACTCTTTTCACGGCCTCCTGGTGGACTACTGCCGGGACAACGGCATCGAGGCGATCGTGAAAGGGCTTCGGGCGATCAGCGATTTCGATTACGAGCTGCAGATGGCCCAGATGAACCACCGATTGGGGGAGGTTGAAACCCTGTTCGTTTCGACCAATCCGCAGTACAGCTACCTGTCCTCCAGTCTGATCAAAGAGGTAGCCCGGCACGGCGGTGATGTGTCCGGTTTGGTGCCACAGGCCGTGTTGGACCGCTTCCCGGAGAAGTTCTGAGCCACAATGTGCCTAGCCCGGCGGCCGATGGCCAGCCGGAGCCAGCAGCGCCCGAAGAAGCCGCGCTACGACCGAAGGAGCAGCGAGTGGACGTCCAGGAACGACTCGATGAGTTGAACGTTCTCGTTGAGGATGCCAAGTCCATGCCCCTGTCGGCATCGTGTGTGGTGAATCGATCTCAGGTCCTGGACCTGATCGAGGAGATTCGGCAGATGCTCCCGGAGTCGGTGCATCGAGCGGACGAGCTGCTTGCCGACCGCGAGGCCGTGGTGCAAGACGGACGACGCGAGGCCGACCGCATTTTGGAAAGAGCGCGAACGGAAGCGGACAAGATGGTGTCCGAGCACGAGGTGTACCTCGCTGCCGTCGCAGAAGCCGAAGCGCTACGCAGGGAGACACTGTCGGACACCTCCCGTATGCGGCAGGAGACAGACGACTTTATCGATGCCAAATTGGCGAGCTTCGAAATCACTTTGCAGAAAACATTGCAGACGGTCGACCGAGGTCGCGAGCGTATTCGCAGCCAGATGTACGAAGACCTCGCTCCGGTGGGCGGCGATGAATTCTTCGACGGGGCGGCGGAACCAGAACGCAGGGATTACTAGCGGTGAGTGGTTCCCGGCGTCCCGTCCAGGAATCACCCGGTGACAGCCCCACAACAATCGACGTCTCTCGGCTACACCGGCAACCTGGTTCGCTTCTTGAGTTGAGTTTCGAGCTTCCCGCTCCGGGCGATCTGCACGTCGCGATGGCTCGCGTGCCCGAAGGATCGCCCATCGAGATGGATGTTTCCGTGGAATCCGTCGTCGAAGGGATCTGGGTGAGCGGCACCGCGGACGTCGACGTCGTGGCGGAGTGCTCACGGTGCTTGGACTCGGTGGAGTGGACGCAGATGGTGCCGATAGAGCAGATGTTCCGATATCCCGCCACGGACGCTCGCGGCGTCCTCATCGAGGATCCGCAGGACGACGACGAAGAAACTCCCGAGGTTGTCGCCGACACCATCGACATGCATGGGCCGCTACGCGACGCCGTCGTACTCTCCCTGCCCCTTGCCCCGTTGTGTTCTCCGGACTGTCAGGGCATCTGCCCCACCTGCGGGGAACGGGTCGAACTCGATGGAGATCCTCACGACCATCCCGTCTCTGACCCCCGGTGGTCCGCGCTGGAACAGTTGCTGACCGAAAGCCCGCCGACGATGCCCGAGGAGCGATAGGGCACAATCATCGCCGTTGTGTCGGTGCAGACGGCACTGAGTTACGCTCTGCGCACCCGAAGTTAAGGAAGAACAGTGGCTGTCCCCAAGCGCAAGATGTCCCGGTCCAACACGCGAAGCCGTCGCTCGCAGTGGAAAGCAAGCGCACCGACCCTCGTCACTTGCGCGCGCTGCAAGGAAAAGCGTCCCTCGCACACCGCCTGTCCCACGTGCGGGACGTACGCGAAGCGTCGCGTTCTGGACGTCTAAGTCGGATCGGGCTTCCCATGGCGCGGGTTGCCGTCGACCTCCTCGGCGGTGACGAAGGTGCTCCCGTCGTAGCCGACGCCATCGCGGGTGTCCTGGCCGGCGACACCGATGGGTGTGCCGCAGACAGCAATCCACCACCGATTCAGATATGCGTGGTCGGACCACACGACCTCGCCCGGGAACTTCTCGCCGAGCGAAGCATCGATGTGGATGCGCACGGCGACATCTCTATCGCCCACGCGCAAGAGTCGGTTCCGATGTCCTCATCGAGTCACGACACGCTGGACATGCTCCGCGAACGCCAGGATCTGTCGAGTCTGGTCGGCGTGGAGGAGGTCCGATCCGGACGCGCGGATGCCTTTGTGTCGATCGGGCATACCGGTGCGACGGTTGGAGCCAGCGCCTTCGGTCTCGGTCGCGTCCGAGGTATGGGTCGTCCGGGTCTGGCCGTCGAGTTACCCGCGACCCAAGGGCCGGTGATCCTGCTCGATTGTGGCGCCGCGCCGCACGCAACCGCGGAAGATCTCGTCCGCTTTGCAGCCGTGGGTGCGTCCTACGCACGAATCGTCGGCATTGATTCGCCGCGTATCGGTTTGTTGAGCATCGGCGGCGAAAGAGGCAAGGGCGATCACCTGCGCAAGCAGACCGACATTCGTCTCGCCGAGGACTTTGCGGCGGAGTACGTGGGCGCGGTCGAGGGCCACGACCTGATGGGTCAAGCGCGAGCCGATGTCATCGTCGTCGACGGCTTCACCGGGAATGTCGCACTGAAGTCGATGGAAGGAGCGCTGCGGTGGTCCGTGGGTGCGATGGGAACCGCCTACGGGTCGATCGAGCCAGCCCGTGAGGTGCTGCGGTCGACCCATCTGCTGTCTGGCGCATCGCTCCTCGGGGTAGACGGCAACATCGTGGTCGGACACGGTGCATCGCGCGCGGATGAGATCCATGGGTGCATTCTTCGAGCTGCGATGCTGCACGAGGGGTCCATCGTCGAGAGTGTTCGCGCGTCTGTTTCCGGTTTCCCGGAACTGAATGCACGTGGAGAACTCGCATGACGGAGCCAGGTGACGACGAGTCGACCAGCGGCACTGCCGACGTTGTCGCGTTCGCGACTGCGTTCGATGTCGATCCACGGAGCATTCGGGCCGACACTCCGCTCAGTGTCGTCGACTGGCGCGGGTCGGCAACAGATTGGCTGATGGTCGCCGATCACCTGGGCGTGAGTTTCTCGGGAGACGATCGCGCCTTGGACGATGTCGAGACGGTGGGCGACGTGATCGCTATCGTCAGGGCAGCGAACAGGCCCCGCTCGGGTGGAACGGCCGACGACAGGACCTGACACAGAAGGGAAGTGGTGCGGGGTGGCCCCCGACGCACAGGGATCAGTGGAGTCGTTGGATTCTCTGATGCGGGCACTGGGCCAGCGCATGGACGGCGACCTTCTTAGGCAAGCCATCACTCATCGCTCTTACGCATACGAGCACGGCGGACTACCCACCAACGAGCGCCTGGAATTCCTCGGCGACTCCGTCTTGGGCATTGTCGTCACCGAACGGCTGTTTCGGGACTTTCCCGACGAGCCCGAGGGGCAACTTGCCAAACTGCGAGCAGCCGTCGTGAACGCATCCGCGCTCGCGGAGGTCGCTCGGGAACTCGATTTGGGTTCCTTCCTGCTGTTGGGCAAGGGCGAGGGGAGCACCGGCGGACAGGACAAGTCCTCGATCTTGGCCGACGCGATGGAGGCGGTGATCGGGGCGATGTATATGTCGACCGATCTGGAAACCACCCGCTCCTTCATTGAGCGCATTTTCGGCCCCTTGATCGCCGAATCGTCGCAACTCGGCGCTGGACTGGATTGGAAGACGTCCTTGCAAGAACGTTCTGCCGAACTCGAGCGAGGTGTTCCCGAGTACCGGGTTACCGACACCGGACCCGATCACGCCAAGGAATTCACCGCGCAGGCGGTGATCGGCGGCGACGTTCTGGGGACGGGACACGGTCGCAGCAAGAAGGTCGCTGAGCAAGAGGCGGCCGCGCAGGCCTACGCCGCTCTCGGCGGCACCACCGATGCCTGAACTTCCCGAAGTCGAAGTGGTGCGTCGGGGCATCGACGCGTGGGCGACGAATCGAACGATCAGCCGCGTGGACGTGTTGCACGCTCGATCGATCCGTCGCTGCGAGGGAGGCGCGCCGGAATTGCGCGCCGCACTCGAAGGAGACTCTTTTCGCTGCGCCAGTCGCCGAGGCAAGTACCTGTGGCTCCCGCTGACACGCACGAACGATCAGGCTCTCGTCGTGCACCTGGGCATGAGCGGTCAAGTGCTCATGCAGCCGTCGCGCGAAGAGGACGAAACACACCTGCGGGTGCGCGTCCGCTTCGCCGACGATGATCGCGAGATGCGGTTCGTCGACCAGCGGACGTTCGGCGGGATGCACGTCGACGAGGTGCTCGACGGGGTGCCGTCGAGCATCACCCACATTGCCCGCGATCCGCTCGACCCCGATTTCGACGAAGCCGCGACCGTCCGCGCCATTCGATACAAGGACTCCGAAGTGAAGCGTGTTCTGCTCGATCAGTCGGTGGTCTCAGGAATCGGCAACATCTATGCCGACGAGGCGCTGTGGAGATCGTCGATCAATGGGCGTCGGCGGGGCTCTGCTCTGACGTTCGCGCAGGTTCGCACCGTCGTGTCGAACGCCCGCGAGGTCATGCTCGAAGCACTCGCCCAGGGTGGCACCAGCTTTGACTCGCTGTATGTCAATGTGAATGGGGAGTCGGGCTACTTCGAGCGTGCCTTGGACGCCTACGGCCGGGAAGGCGAGCCATGTCGACGGTGCGGGGCGGCTATCCGGCGGGAGGCCTTCATGAACCGGTCCAGTTACCGGTGCCCCCGATGCCAGCGCGCCCCCGCCTCCTGAGACGTCCTTTCGTGACTTGTAGCAAGCCGTTCCGCACGGCTCAGCTGATACGGATGTCGTCGCCACGGTCGGCGCGGAAATCCACACCGACCGCTTCTTCGAAAAGTCGGAATGGACTCATTTCCCCGGCGTAATCACCGTGCGCCGAGCGAGATTCCTCGTAGTAGGTATCGATAACCCGACTCAGCGCGGAAGGAACCTTCAGTTCGTCTGCAAGTGCGACGGTAAGGCGCGAGTCCTTACAGGCTAACGCCATTGAGAAGGTGTCGTCGTAGTCGGAATCAAACAGAATGCGGGTGAGCCCTTTTTCGTTGAAGAACGACGTTGCCGTGTGCGAGGGCGATAGAGCGGAGACGGTTGCCGTGGCGGCGGTGCAAAGCGTAGCTAAAGGTTCCGAGGTTTTCAATACCTATGGAGTGTTATCAAACACGGACTTGCTGAATTCATACGGATTTTGTGATGGAGACGCCATAGACATAGAGTCAACGGCTCCAAGGATTACCACTTTGAGCGTTCGGCAACTATGGTTAATAATGAATAAAACGGGTGGATGTAATAAGTTACCAGACGCGTTCAGAGAAGACGACGATACTCATACGATTGAGGAAATAACGCGTTTATTACCGCCTGGAAGAGAGGATGTTCTTCGCTCGATATTTTTACACAGATTAAAGATGTATCCAAATCC
>FUFK010042162.1_pt1 | contig 24375 bp, 20 predicted proteins | sample 1021851 | NCBI WGS metagenome assembly FUFK01 (sample SAMEA51879418, study PRJEB19060) | metagenome | reverse complement strand
GTGCTGGAATGCCTCTTTGGACCGGCGAGAGCATCGAGTAACGCACCCCTTCTCCAACAATGGATAACCGAATCGCTGCTTCAGCCAAAAGGCTCCATCCTGCGCACGTGGGCGTTCGGCCTGGGCATCGCGCGACGTCGTGAACCGTGGCTCCCTGAAACACAACGAGCGCTCATGGAAACGCTCCCCGCCAGGTGGTGGTCTGTGTTCGCACCGTCGTGGCTGACGGCACAACTGAGCAGCCATACGGGTCGGTCGTGGCTTGTTTCCTTTGTTTGCAGTTGGCCCGCACTGCTGGCTCGGGCAACAGGCGAGCGTTCCTCCTTCCCCGGGCATCTTGGCGAGCACGCAGGGTTCACGCTTGCTTCCACCGCTTTGCTTCCCGTTCACCTCTTGCCGGATGGGCCTGGCAAAGTATCGCTGACGGACGTTTATGCGATGGTGCATGCGTTTGAGCAAGGGGCACCTGTTCCGGTGCTTACCACGCACCCATACGCAGGTTGGTTGGTCCGGCCAGTTGAGCAATGGCCGGCGTTCGGCCGTGAAGTCATGGATGTCGGCGACCCTGAAATCGGCGAGGTGTTGTTCACGCGGAGCTTCAACGCTCGGCACCAGCCTCGCCTCCGATGAGTTGATATGGAGTCGGCAGGAGGCCCGATTACCGTACCTGCAACATCAGGCTGAGCGACTGTGAAACGAGCAATGACGTCTGACACCACGTGTACGGCCGCAATCGAAGACTGGGACGACCCTTCGGGGAGTGAATTCCGGTGCAAATGCGGTAAACCATCGGTGGGTTATGGGTCCTTGTGCGACGCAAGAATGAACGCAAGACAACCACCTTACCGGACAGCACGCCCCGACACCGAGGGTCAGGCCTCGGAGGAAACAGTGAACAAGGCCGTTAGGTGTCGGGGCACAGTTCTTCGAAGCACTGATTTCTCTTGATTTTCGGCGATGAACTCAAAGGCCGAAAACCAAACCAACACCTATGGGAGCATCGCCGCGGTTCCAACTCTGTTTGGTTGGCGGCACCTTTGACCGACTTCATGCCGGACATCGTCTTCTCCTCGATGCCGCTTGCCGGGCGGCTGCTCGGATTGAGGTTCACCTGACCAACGACACCATGGCGGACCAAAAATCCGTTAACATGCAATCCTTTGAAACACGTCGTGATGAGGTGTTGAATTGGGTCGCCTCCAATGCACCAACCCGGGTTTCTGTCCATGAATTGACCGACCAGCACGGGCCCGCCCCGACCCATCCAAAGGCCGATTCGATCGTCGCTACGCCAGAAACAAAGCCCGAATGCGAACGCATCAACGAACGACGCGTTGGAAACGGCCTCGCACCATTGCACATCATTGAGGTGGCTCACTTAACCGATATTGGAGGCGACATCATCAGTTCATCCCGAATCCGCAACGGCCTGGTCGATGTGGAGGGCCATCCTTGGTTTTCTCCTGCATGGGAGGGTCAGATTTTGCGCATGCACCCACGGGCAGAACCCGAATTGAAAACCCCGATGGGGACACTGTACAAAGGACCTGAATCAACGCCGGAAGTGGCCATGTTGGCGGCACTGGAAGACATTGACACCTCCCAAACCATCCTCATCGCCGTTGGTGATGTGACGGTCTCAACGCTCTTGGCCCTTGACATCGTTCCTGATTTGGGATTTATCGACGGGCAAACCAAACGCACAGCCTTAGCAGCGGAAGAGCAGGTCGATTGTTCAGCCTTTACCCACGTACTGGAAGCATCCAACCCCCCGGGCGTGCTGACGCCTGAACTCAAGGAGGTCATCGCCCAAGCAGCTCTACTTGAGGAGCCCACCGTGGTGGTGGTTGACGGTGAGGAGGATTTGGCACCCTTGTACATCCATCTTCATGTTCCACTCCATGCGGTTGTGTTCTACGGCCAACCCGGTGTTGGTGTGGTGGCGCAACCGAGCAGCATCGAAACCAAGGCGCGTTGTCGCCGTCTGCTGGAATTGTTTGAGGTGGTTTGAGTGGCAGGACCCAAGGTCTCTGTTTCCGTATGTGTGCGCAACGGCGCTCATTGGATTGAAGGGTGCTTGGACGCCCTCCTCAACCAAACCTACCCCCACATCGAAATTCTGGTCGTCAACGACGGTTCAGACGACGGTGCAGAAGCGGTACTTTCTCCTTATCACGACCCGGACGGCGAACGAGGTTTTCCGTTAACCGTCCATCATCAGCCACCGCTTGGTCTGTCGGCCGGCCGACAGTGGGCGGTTGAGCACGCCTCCGGCGAATGGGTCGCCATTACGGATATCGATGTACGTCCCGAACAAGATTGGGTGGCCAACATGGTGGCCAACATCCAGCCGCTTTCCGAGCAGGAACGGGTGGTGGCGGTCACCGGGCGAACTGTTTTTGAGCAGGCCAATGATTTGGTGAGTCGTCTTCGGTCGGTGGAAATCGCAGCTAAGTACCGTGCTCGACCCCGACGAACCAGCCTGGCCAACGGGCCCTGTTCGATGTTTCACCGCGAGGCGTTGATGGAAGTTGGTGGGTTTGACCCGAGTTGGTACCACGCCGAGGACATGGAGGTCAGTCTTCGACTCATCCAAGCAGGAGGGACCATCGTCTATGCACGGGATGCCTTGGTCAAGCACGTGCCGGAGACGGGCTCTGCCCATTTTTTGGCCAAACGGAAGCGTGACGCCCGAGCGCATCTGCGCATTGTTCGCCATCATCCGAAACGACGGCGACAAGGGCCAGGTTTTGATTTCCTTGGGAGTTCCACAATGGTGCTTTGTCTCTTTCCTCTTTGGCTAGGAATACTCATCTCGGGTGTTCCATTCGCTTTGGGTTTGCTTACAGGCGATGTTCCCGTTGATAGTTCACCCTTTGATACATGGGAAGGGAAGGTGCTTCTCGTGTCCTTGGGTTTGCTCGTGATTCACGAGGTTTTTCTCTGGCGAGGACGTCTTGGGGTCGTGAACCGTGAGGTCATGCGTTCAACCCCGCATAACAAACTCATCGCCATGTTTGGCGTTCGATGGCTGACGTTTCGGTGGAGCGTTGCGCTCTGGCAGGGCTTGTTACTGGGTTGTGTTGATGCCCTGCTCGGGCGGAACGGCCACAAACGCTGAGCGTCTTGTTTCAGTCGATCTTCTCATCGCCGGGTGGCACGCGGCTGGCGTGGTTCAAAGCGAATCCAGCCGCCATGAGGGCGATGGTGACCGAATACACGCCGACGTCGATCCAACCTCGGTGGGCGATGCCAAAGTAGAGGTAGAAAGCAAGACCGAGCAACAAGCACCAAGCGGCCATGGTGCGTTGTCCACCACCGAGGCTTGGGTCGTTGAGAGCAGGCCATGTGTCGTTGATGAGCAACCCCTTCGTCCAGTCTGCAATGGAGTGGCGCTCGTTCACGATTCGGCTACCAAGGACGATGAGGCCGATGCAGCCAGCGATGAAGATGGTGTCGCCGAGCACTTCGAAATGGAAACCATCCTTTGCGTCCCCGAAGGCAGCATTGGTGGCCTCAAAGGTCAACAAACCGCCCCACGAAACATGGTAGGTTGGATGGGCCATGCTGAACATGTTCAGGGCAGCAAGGACCAAACCCCAGACGCCGAGGAAGACCAAGGCTGAAGCATAAACGGGCACTTTGCCGTCAACGGCTTGGCCGGTTTCATCGTCGCTCATGCTCTCGCCGACTGGCGTACTGCATTTAAGCACACCGAACAGAGCAACCCGTCAGGTTCACAGGTTCTTCACAGCGAAGTTTGGTGGTGATAATTGGCGTTGAAGACCACGTGCATTTCTTCCTCGGCGGTTGACATGATGGTTCTCACATCAACGTTGGCCGGGATGCAGGAATTGATCTCCTTCGACCGTCCGTATCGACCCCTGCTGACTGTTCGTGCCGTGATCAAGCCGAGCATATCGAGGTTGGAGATTAGGCCCGAAATCCGGCGCTGAGTCAGTGGATTTTGGCGGATGTTTTGGCAAGCTTGGCGGTAGATGTCGTAGACCTGGCCGGTTTGGACGTTGCGGAGACCGTTTTGCTCATTGAGCAGAATGGAGGCTAAAACGAGTTTCTGCTGGCTCGGGAGGGTGGCGATGACCGGCGTCATCTGGTCGGATTCGATTTGGCTTTGTGCGATGCGGACATGGTTTTGGTTCACCGTATCATCACCGGCTTGTTCGGCTTTTTCCGCTGAGATGCGAAGCAGGTCAAGTGCACAACGTGCATCGCCGTGTTCCTGCGCAGCAAGCGCAGCGCAGAGTTCGATGACACCCGGTCCGATGGCTTCAGCGTCCAGACCCTCTTGGGCGCGCTGGCGAAGAATGTCTTGGAGTTGCTCAGCATCGTAAGGACGAAACAGGACATCCAGTTGACCGAGTCGAGAGCGAACCCGTGGGTCAAGGAAATCGGTGAATTTGAGGTCGTTGGAGATGCCGATGACACAGGCTCGAGCGGTCTTGAGCGANGAATTCATGTTGGTCAAGTTGTAAAGCAGGTCATCACCGGCTTTGCGAACGAGGTGGTCAATCTCGTCAAGGACGATGACAAAAACGCCACCGCGTCGGTCCATGCGCCGGATGAGTTCGTTGAACACCCGGTCGGTGGGCCATCCGGTGAACGGGATTTCATCCTGTTCAAAATCCTCCAAAAGCGAGTTTCCAATGTGGCTTAATACCCTGTACTGCGTGTCGATTTGGCGGCAATTCACCATGATGGACTCAACCTGACGGCCCATGGTTTCGCCTTTGGCACGAAGGTGATGGCAGACGTAATCGGTGACTGCTGTTTTTCCAGCACCGGTAACGCCGTAGAGGGTCATGTTACTTGGGATGTGGCCTTTGAGGGCCTCCCAGAGGTTGTAGGAAATCTTCTCAATTTCCTCTTCTCGGTGGGGGAGGCGCTGGGGCCTGAAATTATGGCGAAGGTGTTCTTTGTTTTTGAAGAGAGTTTTCTTGGAAACAAACTTGTCAAAGATGTTGGTTTCCACGTGAATTCACCTCCTTATTTATACCAAAGACGAAGGAGTCATTTCCCAACTCAACGCCATGTTGCCACTGAGTCCGAGTCCCCCTTATATGCCTGTCCACGAGAAGAAATGGAAGGGCTGGATTTTGGAAGAAGTGGACGCCTCACTTCCGGATATAAAGGTAGGCCTGAAAATGAAAAATGAACACCTTCCAAAATAAAATTGGTCCGGGTGCTGAACTCAGAANTCCCACGATTTCCCGTTCCATTGAATGAGGTCACCGTCGTGGAGTTGAACCACGTGCGAGGGAAACACCGGCTCGGTGTCTTCGAGGAGTTTTGGGAACGGGCTCTCGTCATCGATGTAGGTGTGGGTGATGCCCAAGGGCGTTGTGCAGCGCTCGGCAAGGGCTGCGATGTCCATGGGTTTGTGGTGGTGGGTTGATGGCACCCAATCGGGGAACCCCATTTCCAAGACCGCGAGGTGGGAGCGTTCAATCGCTTGGTAGAGGGTCTCGCAGGGACCGGAATCCCCGCTGTGCACAAAGGATGCGCCGCTCTCGTGTTCAAACCGATAGCCATGGGGTTCCACAGCATCTTCGTGATGGACTTCAAACCGCTCCCAGCGCCATCCGTCATCCAGTTGTCCCTGGTCGTCCATTACCCAGGTCACGTGCTCGAGCATGCTGTCAAGCGAACCGGGAAAGGCGAGCTGGCAGAGATGGGTCAACCGTTCCTTCACAAACGGTGTGCCAACCACGGTCAAGGGTTGTTGCCCCTCTCGGTCCGAGATGTATTTGCGTTCGAGCAGGAGAAAAGGAAATCCAAAGACATGATCGCCGTGAACGTGGGTGATGAACACCGTCCGCAGGCCAGCAACATCGTGCCCGGCGCGGCGAAGCCCGGCGAGGGCCGTGGGGGGCGCGTCGATGATGTTGTGCCCGTCAAAGAGCGCAAAGGAATGGTGACGCCCGTGCGGGAGGAAGGCGTTGCCCGTTCCCAACATCTCGATGCGGTGGGCCATGACTGTTGGGACCGCACGGTGCTTCTTCTTCTCATCGGTTGCTCTCGTTTGGTGCAGGGATGTGAAGCAACACCAACCATGATATAGCGAACTGTGAGTGCGAAAATCATCCCCCGTGGGATGAGGTGAGGAGATGGCTGGTTGGTCTGCAAAAAACCCCTACATGACACAAATTACTGAGAACTACATTCTCAACGGCGAGGGTTCTCGCAAAGAGACGCGACACATCGTCTTCGCGTTGGGTGATTCCGGCATGGATTACAAAGTCGGCGACGCCCTCGGTGTTCTTGCGGAAAATCCACCCCACATCGTTGAGGAACTTCTTGAAGTCCAAGGCTGGGACAGGGACGCTACCGTTACCACGCACAACGGCGAGCGCTCCCTCTACGACGCCCTCAAGAAGGATTTTGAGGTTCACATGGCGAACAAAAAATTCGTTCAATCCCTTGCTGAGAAAGTGGTCTCCAGCGGCATGAAAATCTCGATGAGCATCGTCTCACGAACCCGCAACGAGACCTCGTGGACGGCTTCTGATGATGAACAAATCCCCTCCTGCACTGCGCCCGTCGGCCCCATCCGATGACCCCGCCGCTCAGGTGGAAGCCATCACCGCCGACACCAAGGCCATCGAAGACTATCTTTGGACCCGTGATTATGTTGACATCATGCGCGAGTTTGAAGTCAAGTACACGCCTGAAGAATTCCTTGAATTGGCCGACCGCCTAAAGCCTCGTCTCTACTCCATTGCGTCTTCACACGATGCTCACCCCGGTTTCGTGGAATTGACCGTCGGCATCGTCCGCTTCGAATACAACGGACGTGCCCGTGGTGGGTTGTGCACGCAGTTCATGGCGGATGAAATCGACACGTCCGGTGCACCCATCGGTGTGTTCATGTCGCCAACGAAGTCGTTCATTCTCCCAGAAGACAAGGACACGGACATCATCATGGTCGGTCCAGGCACGGGTATTGCGCCGTTTAGGGCCTTCATGGAACAGCGCGTTCACGATGGTGGTTCCGGAAAAAACTGGTTGTTCTTTGGCGACCAATCCGCAAAGACCGAATTCTACTACAAGGACGAAATTGAAGGATGGATTGACGAAGGCCATCTTTGGCGCTTCACCACCGCGTGGTCCCGAGACCAAGAAGAGAAAATCTACGTACAACACCGACTCAAGGAGCACGGTGCTGAGGTGTGGGAATGGTTTGAGCGCGGTGCGTACTTCTACATCTGCGGCGACAAGCAATACATGGCCAAAGACGTTCACCGCGCATTGATTCAAATCGCCATCGACCACGGTGGCATGTCCGAAGACGACGCCACGCACTTCATTGAGAAGACGATGATGCGTGAAGAGAAGCGCTATCTTCGTGACGTGTACTGATCACTCCATTGGCAGCGGCACGCTCATCACCGGCAACCCGGCCTCATTGGCCATCGCTTCCATGTGCTTGGTCCAGACCGATTGAGGTCCAGGAAACGCCAGCATGTGAGTTGCGTGCTTCATCATCCGGTCGCCCAAATCGGCAACGGCTTCAGGACGCCCGGAATCTTCAGCACTGTTCGGACGCGGTCCGTCCCACGCCTCCGTGAATACGGCGACGGGGATGTTGTTGTTGTCGGCCCATCGTTCAGCAAGATAGTCAACACCGCTGGCTCCGCCCAGAATAATGACATCGGGGTAACCGTTGTATTTGCACCACATGTTCATCTCGTCTTCAAAGAAACTGAAATCGTAGAATTTCGAATTCCCACAGACGATCAAATTGATGATTTTTCCATTCTTATTGAGGTCCTTTCCTGCAAGGGCCTCCAACACTTCGCTCCCGGTTGACGTCGTCCCGCTCATGTTGGCCCATGGAGGTGTCTTGCTATGAAGGTTCGCTGAAAAAGTCAGTAAAATTACCGTTTTCCGGAACAAAAGGCCGTNAATATGTCAAAAATCAGGAGTGTCTTGCAGGTTATTCTGCAGACTTTACACATCACGACAAAGCAATGAAAACCACATCCGACCCTGCTTTAGGCATGGACGAGGCATCGATTGGGTTCAAGGCCCGATTATTCTCCATGATCCTTCGTCTCATCACGCTGGGCCTCATTGGCGTGGCTCTGAGCATTTCCACCGACGGTGTGGTCATCGTGCTCTTGCTCTTCGTGCTCGTCGTTCCCTTCGAGAAACTCTTTCCTCGACACCGAGGGCAAAAAGTCCGGCGTCCTAATTTGGATACGGACATCGGGTACGCCTTGGTTTCACCGTTGATGGGTCTGCTGACCGGCGCCGTCGCTATCGCCATTGGCGTGTTGAGTTTGGCTTGGATTCCCGGCCTCCTTCTCGCCCCTTACGTGGCCAAAATTCCCGAGGCCTACATGCCCGTGGTTGGCTTCCTGCTGTTTGATGCAATGGTGTACTGGACGCACCGCTTCTATCATGAAATACCGGTGTTGTGGAGGTTTCATGCCATTCATCATTCAACCGAGCATCTGGATTGGGCCAGTGGCTTTCGAGCTCATCCGTTGGACGGCACCATCCTTGCACCTGCGTTCTTTTTTCTCATCGCAGCGGGTTTTTCCTTCGAATTGACCGGTGCTTTGGCCGCAGCCCAACTCATTCTCGGATTGTTTCTTCACGCCAATGTGCGCTGGCGTCTCAAGTGGTTGCACCGTCTCATCATCACACCGGAATTCCACCACTGGCATCACACCAATGAGCGGGATGCGATTTGGACGAATTACTCGACCTTCCTTCCTTTGTGGGACCAATTGTTTGGGACCTACTTCATGCCAAAGGACCGACGACCACAATCCTACGGCGTGAACGAACCCGTGCCCGATGGCATTCTTCGGCAATTACGTCATCCGTTCAAGGGGTGGCGAAACCCGTTGTGGTACGTGCTTCATCCATTCCAGTCCATAAGGAGGTCGTTGAGGTTCACGAGGGGTATTCTCCGTTCGATGCGGAAATCCATGTTTCGGCGCAGAGGGACGAAGCCGTGGGATGTCTATCCTCCCGAGGAAGCGGCTTCCACGCAGTGATGACCGGGACGAAGCGGGAAGCGCCATCGCGTGAACTTCTCGTTGTCGGACCGCTTTGCTCATAGATTGACTCGGCTGACATAGGTCCATGGGCTTCAAGCGCGTGCTGATTGCTAACCGTGGCGAAATCGCTCTCCGCATCCTGCGAACACTTCGAGATATGGGCATTGAGGCGGCCATCATCCACGGCCGAGAAGACCGCCTCTCCCTGCCGGTCCAGATGGCGGACATCGCCTATCCAAACTACCGTGCCAACCCTCTTGATTCCTACCTCGATATCGAAGCCGTGGTCCAAGCGGCCAAGGAACTCGAGTGCGATGCTGTTCACCCGGGTTATGGATTCCTTGCCGAAAACGCTGCCTTTGTGGCCCGTCTTGAGGAGGAGGGCATCACCTTCATCGGACCAGCCTCCGGCGTCATCACCCTGCTTGGCGACAAAATTGAGGCGCGAGCGGCGATGGAGGCTGCTGGACTTCCAACCGCCAAGGGCTCGTCTGAACCCATCGCCAGCGCCGATGTCGCCAGTGCGCTCGCCGATGAAATTGGCTATCCCGTTATCATCAAAGCCGCAGCAGGCGGTGGTGGCATCGGTATGCAAATCGTTCAGAAAGCCGACGAATTCGAGAGCGCCCTCAAACTCTGTCAATCCCGAGCCAAGTCGGCCTTTGGTGATGAGCGAGTGTTCGTAGAGAAGTACATCCAAGGGGCACAACACGTGGAATTCCAAGTGTTGGCGGATGGGATGAACGCCATTCACTTCGGTGAACGATTCTGTTCCATTCAGCGTCGCCACCAAAAGCTCGTCGAAGAAGGACCATGGCTGACCGATGAAAAGCGTACTGAAATCGGAGAACTTGTCTGCAAGGGTGCTGAATCGGTGGGTTACAAGGGCCTTGCAACCTTTGAATTCCTGCGAGACGCCAACGGCGACTTCTACTTCCTTGAAGTGAATCCCCGTGTCCAGGTGGAGCACACCGTCACCGAACTTATCACCGGCCACAACCTCGTCGAACTCGGTATTCGAGTTGCTCAAGGCGAAGCGCTTCCCCTCAAGCAAGAGGACATCACATGGCGAGGTCACTCAATCCAATGCCGCTTGAACGCCGAAGACCCGCGTGAATTTGTTCCAAGTCCAGGGCGCTTGTGGGAATGCCATTTCCCGAGCGGCTTCGGAATTCGTTGCGACACGCACGCCCACCCAGGCTACGAAATGCCGGGATGTTTCGACTCCTTGCTGGCGAAACTCTTGGTGTGGGGCCGGGACCGTGAAGATGCGATTCGCCGCATGAAGACGGCACTGGATGAAACGATGATCACGGGCGTAGAGCACTTGATTCCGCTTCACCGCCGNATCATGGACGAGGAAGATTTCAACAACGGCGACATCACGATTCAGTACATTGACATGCACCAAGAGTTGCTTGGCTGAGGGTGTTATCATGTCCGTGCTTATCGTCGGTAGCATCGCTTACGATTCCGTTGCTTCTCCCGAAGGTTCTGTGGAACGGGCGCTAGGGGGTTCGGCCACCTACGGGGGCTTGTCCTGCCGGTTTTTGCAACAACACATGACGGGGCGAGAAACGGGTCTTGTCGGCGTGGTCGGAAAGGATTTTGCCGATGAAGACCGCCAAATTCTTGCAGATGCAGGCCTCGACCTCGAGGGCCTCGAAACGGCCGAGGGTGAAACGTTCCGTTGGGAGGGCGCCTACCATGGTGCCATGGCGGAAGCCGAAACAAAAGCGACCTATCTCAACGTCTTTGAGCACTTTCAACCCTCGGTCCCAGCCGCTTGGCAGGAACCGAACGTGGTGTTTTGCGCTAACCTTCATCCCGCTCTCCAAAACAGTGTTCTCGAACAGACGACGGCCGGCCGGCTGACCATGCTTGATTCGATGAACTTGTGGATCACGATTGCAAAACCCGCCCTTCTTGAGGTCATGAAGGCCGTGGATTTGATCATCATCAACGACGGCGAAGCAAGGATGCTTTCCGAAGATGAGAACCTGGTTCGGGCTATGCACGCGCTTGCACAGGAAACAAATACACGCACGCTCATCGTCAAGCGAGGTGAACACGGGGTCCTGGCGCTTCATGATGGGTCGCTTCTCGCTCTTCCTGCCGTCCCCACATCACATGTGGTCGACCCCACCGGTTGCGGCGATACCTTTGCTGGAGCCTTAGCGGCGCATTTGGCATCGGGGTCGGGGTCGCTTTCTCTGGATGAACTACGAACCGGTTTGATGATGGCTACGGTCATGGCGAGCTTCACCCTTGAAGCGTTTGGAACCACGGCGTTGCGCAGTCTTGAAGATTCGGCGTTTGACCAACGCCTAGCGTCCTATCGCTCCATGTTGGGTTTGTGAATCAATCCTCATCAAGGCGAGGGACATTCACGCTTTCTTCATCGGTGCTGCTCGATAAAAGGTCCTCAAAGGACATGGTCTCCAGAGCTCCTTCCTCTGACTGACGTAGTTCGTTCGCCACCGCGAGCAGTTGCTCTGTTCGTCGGTTAAGGCGGGCCGCTTCTTCTGCAGCCATCACGCCTCCTTGTTCTTCGGACAAGGAATCGTGAACGCGAGCGTTGCTTTCGCTTGCTGCGGCGGCCGCTTGGGCGCGAAGACCGCCAGAAGTTTCCGTGGTCGCCATCGGTCGGGGTCCATTGACCGCACGGTCCAACCATTCGTTGGAGTTCGCTCGAATCCGATTCAAAATTCCGCCCGTTCGGGGTGGCCGAGGACGAAGGCTCCGGGTTCGCCGAGGATGGAACGAGGAATCTTCGATGGACGGTTGTTCCTTGGGCTTGAGCAAGGTTTCTCTCTGGGGTGCGGGGGTCACAGCGGGTTCTTCCGGTTCGGCTTCGGGTACGATGACGGCATCGATGGCGTCAAATAACTCGGCATCCAATTCCAGTGTTTCTGGTTCTTCCTCTTCCACTTCTTCGAGGTTGGCCCCGGGAATATGAGCACCGTGTTGGTTGTAGAACGATGGCATGAACCTCGGGGGGTGTTCGTTCGTTCCTTGGTGCATTGGAGGCGTTTGTTCGGGCAAGAGCACGGGATGAAGCAGCGGGGCAGGTCGGTGGTCAGGGGGGTAATCAACGGGTTGCGCTGGAAGGGATACGGGCTGGAAACTCTGAATGAAGCCCACCATCGGAGGCGCCGGTTGGGGTTCTGGCTCATGGGTGGGCATCCATTCAGGCGTTGCTTGAGGTTGGTCGGCAACCATCGCTTGGTCCTCTCCATCGGCGAGGAAATGGTTCACCGCTTGAGGGACTTCGAGCACGTTGGGCAGGATGGGTGCCGGTAGCACCTCGGCATCGAGCCACCCTCCATCAAGTTCGGTTTCAATGGCTTTGAGTTTGGCTCGGACCTCGGCCATGGTCTTGTTGTTGGCGAGGTGGGTGAACATGAAACTGAGTCGGTTCAGTGCGCGTTCGTTGCCGTATAACACATGGGTGTCACCCGAGGATGTTTGGATGGTCAATGTGGGTTTCTTGGTCAGGAAGCGAGCCGCAATCAGCCCGACTCCACTCCCGATGAACAGCATCTTGTAGGCTGAAGGAACCATCACTCGGTAGCCAATCCAAATGAACGCCATGCCCAAGAAGATGAGCCAGGTTGGAACCAAATCGCTGGAATGATGTTTCATCGTGGTGATGGCGTTTAGTCGCATGTCAACGGTAGAGTTGCGCTTGCCTTCAATGCTCAGCATGCGCTCATCCAAGGTGATTTTCACCCGTTCCGATGGTTCTGCCAACCGGAGGGACAGGAAGGTTTCCTTGTCCGTCTCGCTGGTTGGTACAGTCCCCTGCCCAATCTCGCGCATCCCATGTCCGAGCGGGGCGTGTGGGGTTATCAAACCACCGCACAAGGTCTGAGTTGACCGGTGCAAAACCAGCGGTTGACTCAATCGCCGTCAGGCATCGATGACCGCGACAACCGCTGAACCCATGATACGCGGTTTGGAATCCAATTGGGCGATAAGGACGGCAGGAGGGTTGTCCTTTCTAATGAAGAGCGGATGTTCCCATTCCACCGTCAGCTTGCTGCCTTCCACGCTTTGCACTCGGCCGACGACGAATTGGAGGTCGACGCTGGCGTGGATGACATCACCGGCGGCCAGTAAGCGCTTTTGGAAGGGCGACGTCGTGAGTTCAACCGTGGACCGCTGGTGCTGGTCAAGTGCCATCGGAGTGGAGATGTCGGCTCGCTTGTCCTCAACGGGTGGATGCACGATGATGGTGTTACCTGTCAGGTGCTCTTCTTTGGCGTTGCGCAAGGCGAGGCCAACACGGTCGCCTGCGGTGGCGACCTCAACATCGTCGTCCATGACCTGGAGGGATTTGGCATTCCCTGTTCCATCGGCCGGCAATAGCAGCACCTCGTCGTGCACACTGACACGGCCCGACTGGACGTAGCCGATAGCGACAAGGCCGATGCCCTTGACGTTGAAGTACTGGTCAACGGGCAAGACCAACGGTGCTTCGGCGTTGGCTTCCAAGACACTTTGGATGCCGTCCATCAAGGCGTACATGCGCTCGCGGAGGTGAACGCCGTCGTTGGTCTCAAAGGTCCAGGAAGCCAAACCTGCTTGCTTGAACAGCATCTTGACTTGGTCTTCGTCAATCCATCCGCCGTCAGCGGGATTGATCACGGCCAGACCATGTTCAATGCCAGCACTGGCAAACGCCACCAAGGCTTCACCGAGAACGGCGTCCACAGCAGTAATTTCGATGATGCCCGCTTGCGATGTGGAAAGTGCGTTGAGAAAGGGCGGTAGGCGCTCGGGGAATTTAGCGGGGCGAATCAGCGAGAGGATTCTCGCCCCGTCGGGTCCGTTTTCCTTGTGGACATAGGTGTGAACGTCCCTTTGGTCAGCCGGTTTGGCGATGCTACGGGCCAATTCGTCCGAGGCGATGACGGCGATGTTCAACACGACCATGAAGCGGCCAGTTGGCTGCGCTTGAAGAATCAATGGGTGGTCAAGCGTCCCGCTTTGCCTTCTGAGCGAGCATGTTGTCTCGGATGGCTTTGGCTTTGGCCCACTCGTCTTTTTCGTCGTCCGTTTCTGGCGTGAATTGGGGAATTGGGATGGCTTGCATCATTGAATCAATGGCGACGAAGAAGAAGTAGCCTTCGCAGATGATGCTCTTTTCCCAGGTTGCTTTGCTCATGGTGTATGCGGTTACTTTGGTGCACGCTGTGCGGCTGCTGGTGTAGACGATTTGGCCGGTGACTTCCAACAAGTCGCCCTGCCTGGCGGGGGCGATGAAGGTCAATGTATCAATGGAAATCGTTACAAATTCTCGGTGAGCGAATTTCGCACAGGCAATACCGCCAGCTTTGTCCATCAGCGAGAGAAGCCTTCCACCAAACAGGGTATTGTAGGCGTTGGTGTCCTGAGGAAACACCTCTTCGATGAGGGTGACGGGCTCGGTGGAATAAGGCTCCATGGGCTGTCCACGCGGTCCACCCTCATAACTCATGTTCACGCAGTTCGGGAATTGCACGGTAAAAAGGGACAGAGTCGGGTAAGCGACGAGATTTTAGGGGGGCAAACCCTCGCCAAGGTGCAGGTGACACCATGTCAAACGAAACAGACCGAAAAACGAAGCCAATTTTCTTGATGCTGTTGATGCTTCTTGCCCCGTTTGCCTCGGCCAACGTAACCACTTTCGCCGATGGCGATGAAAGCGTTGATGTTGAGATTCGGGACGGCGATGAGTTGCAAAATCTGGTGGATGGTGCCATCCATCTACCAGATGGTGAGACCGTTACCGGGGCGACCATGAAGGTCCACACCCACGCCGTAGAGCACGGTCACCAATCCCGTATNGACACGGATACGGACCTCGGCGGTGGGAACTACCGGGTGTGGAATCCCAATTACAATAACCAACTAACGGAGTTCTCTGACGAGTCTCTCTTCCGCTACGAGGACAGCAACAGAGCAACACCTGTCTCCTTGATTTCTGAAGGCTTCTTGACCGACTTTGAAGGCTCACCGGCAGGCTTCACCGATTCCACCGACCCATCACAGATGCCTTCAAGCGGCGTGGGTTGGGAACATGGTTCACTCTCCACTTCCGATGTTCCAGCGGGCTGCGCCTCCGGCCAGGAATGCTGGGGAACCAACCTCGCCGATACCAATTACACCGATGATAACGACGATGGAAACACACCGCCTTCGTACCTCCCCTTCACCGTTGGTTTGACCAGCGCTGAACTTTTCGTCGACCCGCTCTTGAAGAGCAAGACCGCTTTCTTTGATTCGTGGTGGAACCTTGATACCATCTCTGGATCTCAGCAAAACAGCGTTCGTTTCCCTGACTGCGGCTACCTTCAGGTTCGTTCTTCACCCAACCCCGGCTTCCCACCCGATGCCAGCGGCTTTTCCTACATCGCCATTGACCAGCAAGCCAGCAACGGCCTTTCCTTTGGTACGAATTTCGCCCAAGGCGGGGGCTCGCAGTGGAGCAACTGGGATGGAAAAATCTCCAGTAACTGCGGCGGCTTGCAGAACGGAAGTCAGTGGGAGTGGGGTCTTGCCGGCTCCTCCACCACCGCACAAAACCCCTCGGGGTGGACCACGCTCGCCGTTGATTTGACCGATTACATCGACGAATACGTCCAAATCCGCTTCGTCCTGCATCACACGGCCAACACCGCTGTGAACCTCGACGACAACATGTCGGGCTGGTACATTGACAACTTCCGTCTGGGCGACCTTCTTCCCCAACAAGCCAGCATGACCGTTCGCGGCATGACGCCTTCCACCTTGGGTGGCGAGAACCACCCCAACGGCTACGGCCTGTTGTCCCTTGAGGCCGAAACGTCCTTGACAGCGACCTTGGAAGTGGATGTTCTCGATACGAACAACAACGTCATTGACGACAAGGACGGTCAACCCATGACCGGTCTTTCAGGCGACATCATCGAATTGTGGAACATCGATACGGACAAGTACCATGCTGTCAATCTCAAGTTCAACTTTAATTCAGGCCCTGAGCGACTTTCAACACCCATCCTGCACGGATTTAGCATCGGAACACGGGTCGGTACAGGTTTCAATTTCTCTGCGATTGGACCGGTTCAAATCGACGGTGGTGTTTGGCAGACCATGGGCGGTGGAGAGCCCATGATCTACGTTCCAGAAGTGAAACGAGAAGCCTACAGTTCATCCTTTGAGCGAAGCAAATTCAGCTACCCCATCACGGCCATGACGCCGATGGTTCAAGACGACTGCAGTGAATCGCCCTCCATGGAAATCACACCAACCGGTTCGACCACCAGCATCAGCGTTCAGGAAGGTGTTCAAACGGTGTTTGACGCACCGCTCTTTGGCTTCAATTCGGTAACCTCCTANCAGGGTCCCTGCGACGTGGGTGGCATCTGGTTTGACCTTGAATTTGGCCATCACGCCACCAACCTCCGTATTGACGTGGCGGACGATGGCGATGTTGACTACGGCTTCCTTGAACCCGCCTTNGACATGTTTGGCCGTCAAACGACCTTCGTCTCGGGAACCGTTGACAACATCAACTACGCCGCTGACAAAGCCACCCTCACCCTTGGTGTCAACGGCCAAGCCATGGGCGGCTTCTTCCTCTTGCCGGAGGGCGCCGAGGTCACCGCTGCTGATTTCGGTATTGACCAAAATTCAATTCGCTCCAACAGCGACCCTGTTGAAGGCTTTGAGTTGACATTGATGGCGGGCTCGCAGTCCGTGGTGCTCGGCGACATGCCCAACAGCACCACCCTCGTTCAAGAGATGCTCTCCCAACCCATTGATTTCGTTGGTGCCCTGAACTCCTTGCTGTCCAACCCGTCGGTTGCGGGAACGCACCAGGACGAATTTGGCCGGTACTGGGTCCTGTTCCGCTTCATGGTCGATTCGCCGAATGCTTCCTCAGGTACAACGCTCGACCTCGTTGATATGGACATCGTCTACGATTATTCTACGACGCTCAACGCTGCAGACGGCTTTGACATCGAACTCAACCAAGGTGTGGCTTTGTGGACCGGTGGTGCGACGGCCAGCGTGCCGGTTGCTGTCTACACGGACTCCGGTGGCGGTGTCTCACTGAGCGACCTCAGCGTCTCGACCAGCACCGGTTACGCCAACACCTTGGTCATGACCGATAACCCGGTCGGCCTCTACCCCAACGGGGACATTTACGAGGTCGTCACCACCCACACGGTCGACCCTCTAACCGGAGCTGCGTTGAACGAAGCATGGCTCACCTTTGAATCCGAATCTGGCTACATCAAGTTCGCATGGAGCGACTTCATGTCCTTCTCGGAGGCCAGCGATGAGAACAATTACGTGCAACTCGAATCCACTTCCTCGGTGGCCGATGTCACCAACGGCAAGGAAATCACCTGGCACTTCCGTGTCAACCCTGACTGGGACGATACCGAGGCCGTTCGCATGTATGCCGGNTTGACCACGACCAGCGGTGTCAACGGTCTTCCCGACGCTATCCTGCTCGACCCTGCCGTGGGCAACGCCGTTGAGAACGACGCCGGCATCACCTCGTTTGAGCTTCAGAACAGCATCGGCGCTCCACAAGCGTTGACCGGTGCAGAATCCGGTCAAGACATCAACCTCATCGGGCAGATTCGTCTCCAAGACTTGAACGAGGCACCCGACCCAAGTTTGTACTTCCTCGTGCTCGAACTCAAGCATGTCAACACCACGGACGGCAACATCACCGTGGAGTGGGAAGAGGTTGCAAACCGCTCGGGTGTTATTGGGGGCGACTTCAATTGGAATATCGACCTTGGTGACGCCGCAGGCAGCGAAACGTACCGATTTGCCGTGCGAGGCTACGAAGGCGGAGATTTGCTTTGCCCGCCCGCTCAGTACAACCCTGACGAGACATGTGCTATTCCGTTCGACATCACCATCGACACCTACGAACCGAATCTCCTCGACCTGCAGGTCTTGAGTCCGGGAACGGATTCCAACGTTGACTCAAACTGGAGAACCCTCCTCGACGACACCTGGGTTGTGCCTCAAACCACGCAACAGATCCGAATGTCCAGCCAAGACTTGCCAAGTCCACCTGCGACCTTGGACATGCACCTCTGGGTTGAGCACGACCACGACACGAACAGCGACGGCCTGCCCGATGCTGACGAATACATCACCATCACCCTCAACGGTGACGGTGAGGCGCCAACGGCCAATTACTCGGGACAGTACAACGACTACGCCAACGAAGGCCTCGAAGGCAAAGTGTCGATTTGGATTGAAGGCTACGACCTTGCTGGCAACCCCATTGATGGCGGTGGACCCGGCTTTGACAACGATCAAGTGACCTACGTATCCATGTCGTCCAAGAGNCCGGTGATTCGTAATTTCTTCATCGAGGACTCAAAGGGCAACCCGTTCCTGAATTCCAATGAATTGCAGTGGGACGGTACGTGGAATCAAACCATGTACGCCGGAAACACCTACCACCTCATCCTTGAGGCCAGCGACGATAACGGATGGCGAGACGTTGATTTCTTCCAACTCAANCTTGACAAGACCGACGACGACATGACCGTCTGGTACTTCCCACGCAACCAAACCGCATGGACCGACAGCCCGCACATCGAAATCGTCTACGACGGTGATGTTGGTCCGACCATGCTCACCATGGACAACACGGCCCTCATCGACCCGTTTGAGTCGGACTTCATCCTCAACATCCCCATTCGCATCGATTGGGGAATTGTCGGTATGGACGGAAAGGACATCGAACCCAAATTGCAGATGCAGGACCTTGACAACCCGCTCTACACCATGCTCTCGGGTGTCCCCGGTCGCTACATCCAAATCTGGCGCTACAGCGATGGCATGCAGCTTGATTTCCGAACCGACGAGGTCAACAACCTCATGGTCACGCCGATGTTTGAAGACGTGAGTGAACCGTTTACCAGCGATGTTCGTCAAGGCTTCATCTTCGCCGGCGACACCGTCCGATTCACCGGCCAGTTCGCCTTCCGAGAAGGTATCTACGACAGTGTTTACATCAACCCTGAAGTCGAATTGACGATGGAAATTGTACGGCAGGATGCGGCTGAGGACTTTGCCAAAGGTTACATTTCCACGCCGGGTGAAACCATCACCCACGCCTTCACCGGTGGCGTGTTTGACATCAACATAACCGCCCCTGTGTTCACCAACGAGTACACCTATACCTACCAACTCATCAACCTGCCCGACGGTGCTGAAGACTTCACGCCAGCTTTGTGTGCGACCTCCACCTCCTATGGATGCGGAGAATTCACCCTCAAGGTGGACCGAACCCCTCCAGAGGTGCTTTCCAACACATGGCAGGCGGAGAAGGGAGCCCTCCCGGCAGGTGCAGATGACCGAATTATCGCCAATACCTTGTCCACAGCCAACTACCATTGCGTCGACATTCAACTGCAAATCAAGGAGCAAGAAGCCATGTTCCCCGGCGACCTCCAAGTCAACTGGATGTTCTACAGCAACACCATCGACTACACGCCGTGGTCGGAGTACGCCGAGTACTTTGGCTTTGAACCCTCATCCGAAACCCTCTCGCTCAGTACCTTGGGCGATGGATACCTTGCTACGGCGACCTGTTTGGACCTCTGGCCACTCTCTGATGCTGAACCACGGGTGTTCGATGCCGAGGTGGACGAAACGCAGCAGCCCACGCTGGTGTTCTGGGTTTCGGGTGCTGACTCCGCCGGTTCAACGGTGCGTTTGGGCGGCGGTCCACAGGAAGACGGCTCGATTCTGCCCATCTTCTCCGGACAAGCCCAGCACAAGTCGCAATACACCTTCATCGAAGAGAAAGCCACCTTTGAGATTCAAGACGTCTTGCTCAGCGATGACCCACGTGTTGGTGAGAGTATGAAACTCCGAATCAAGGTCAAGAACACCGGTTCCATGGCCGGCGTGGCCGAGTTGGTCATCAAGTCGGTCACCGACAGCGGCACACCCGTTGTTGAAGACACGGTCTCCACGCCCGAACTTGATATTCAAGAAGTGAGCGATTGGGTCGAGGTCACCCTCGCACCGTTTGCTGCTCAAACCACGGGCATGTACTACACCATCAGTCTCAACGGCTCCAGCGAGAACATCTACGACGGGTCACTGGGACAATGGGCAGACGTGTTCAACGTCAAGGTCCAAGCCGAGGAAGATTCGAGCAACATGTTGCTCATCGTGGTTCTTCTCGTGGTGGTCATCGGTGTTCTGGGTACCCTTGTTTTGGTGCTCGCCCGTCGTGGTGGAGGCGCCTCCATGCTCGATGACGAGTACGAAGACGAGGACGAGGACGATGCAGGTTATGTAGAGAGTAAGGTGCTCGCTGAGATTCCCGCTGATGTTGACCCGGAGATGGCTCGTGCGATGCAGACCTTCCCGCAGTGGACACAAGAGGAAATCCAAGGTTACTTCGACCAAGGATGGAACGTTGAATCCCTCCAAGACTGGGTCAACAACCAGTGAGGCGGCTTGATGCCTCCTGAGGGTTGGACCGATGCGGTCTGGGAAGACCCGGACGGCGGCACCGTGATCCTTCACGGTACGATACCCACCGTGGTCTATCCCAACGCCATGCGACCTCGTGCAACTTGGCACGGTTTGGCCCTTCTGGAGTCGCCCGATGTGGTCGACCTTTGGATTCAGGAAGAAGCTGATGAGGCGGAATCACAGGGCGTGAATCTGACCCATGCCATGCTATCGGGTGGAGCCTTTGGGAAGTATGTTGAAGGCATTTCNACCCTGGAAAACTTGCAAGGCGGGCGCTTTCCAGACCCTGAACCACGGCGACTGCAGCGCAATGCGGACCGGCACAACAGGCCCGTCTTTTTCATCGAACCATTGGCCGATGACGAGGACTGGGGCGATTACTTGACTCAAGAAGCCCGTGCGGTATCGCATTGGAAGAAATTGCTCGGCATGATTCGGGTCGGTAAGCGATGGAAAAAGAGCGTGAAACATCATCTTTTCAACGCCCAACCACCGCCCAAAGGCCAGTCCGTGGATTATGCCACAGCAAGCGTGTTGGCCGCTGCTTGGTGGGAATTATCGGAGTGGCTCAGCACCCCGGCCCTGGCTCAACGCAGAAACGCGAGGTACGCCGCCCGAATTCGAGGGGCACTCGCTGAGCTTCGGGCCAATGAAGGCACGGACGCCACGCTTCTCTTGGTGGTGCACCTCCCGCATGCTCGGGCGATGTTGGACGCGTTAAACGACGGGGTCTCGCCTGAGGAGATTTCATCAACATTGACCCACACCATCGACACGGAGGAGGAGTAGCATGGCCACCGGTTCCATTGACGTTCGCGTTGAAAACCAACTGGTGCGTTTTGTCTGTCCAACGCCTCTGAACCATGACACGGTCGTCGCTGAAGTGGGCGGNCAGCGCAACAGCGGCGTTGTCATCAAAGCGATGGATCGCCCACGAGCGACCTTGGTCATCGATGAAGAAGGTCGCATCGTCGTCCACGGCACGCATCGCATCGAAGCCGCCCGTGCCGCTGCCAAGGAACTCTTGCTTCGCATGGGTCTCGATGACAGCGGGTTGGTCGCAGAAATGGGGCCGGTCGTCGTCTCTTTCCAATTTGACCGTGCGCTCAACTTGGAAGCCATTCCAGCGAGCCTTCCGTCGGGAACAGCCGAGTTTGATGCTCGCCTTGGCTGCACCACCTTGACGGACACTCGACACAGTCTGACCGTTCAGATGTGGCCCAACGGCAAGTGCATTGTCGCCGATGCTCGCCATCCCAACATGGTGGCCATGGCTGCGGTGTATTGGAACGGTTTGTTCAGCGACAGGGGCTTTTTCGTCGACCGAATTTGAGGGAGCCCCATGGTCTATGATGGTCCGATTTTGGACAACCACTTTCACCTCAATCGCAAAGGTTTGTTCCTTGAAGCCGCTCGTTCATTTCAGCGCGTGGGAGGGACCGATTTGGTCCTCGTTCACTGCCCTGACTTCGCTGCCCCCCCTGAAACGCTGGAAGGTCATCGTGTGGCTTATGGCGACACGTTGAGCATGGCGCAATCGGTGCGAGATGAGGTCGGTCTTGGTGTTCGAGTGGTGCTGGGCCCGCATCCTGCCGCCTTCGCTCATCAATTTGAGCGCTGGGTGACAGAAGACGGCGAAGCCGGGAAGGAGCGTGCGGTAGAGAACTACCGGCATTCCATTGAAGCGGCGTTGGATTTTGTGCACGAGGGCCAAGCTCACGCCATCGGTGAAGTCGGTCGACCGCATTGGCCTGTCTCGGACGAGATTTGGGACCTTTCAAACGAACTTCTCGATGAAACGATGCATTTGGCTGCCCAAGAGGGGTTGCCGCTTCAATTGCATGTTGAGGGCGAGAGCGAGGACACGTATCCCGATTTAGCCAAGCGGGCGCTACGCCAAGGCATGGATTTGAGAAAGTTGATTCGTCATTATTCTCCTCCTGATGTTCGAGAAGCCCACACCCACGGCTTAACACCGAGTGTTCTGTGTGGTAAAGGGGCCTTGGAACGATTGGTTGAGACGCATAAAATGACCAAAAACGGCTTTTTCCTTGAAACGGATTACATGGACGACCCACGAAGACCCGGTGCGGTTCTCGGGCCCAAAACTGTCCCCAAGCGAACACAGCAACTTCTCGCTGCTGGCGTGGATGAGGAGGTTCTGTGGAACACCCACAGTGCATTACCTAAGCGCGTTTATGGAGAATGATGGAATCCTCGGTGAACCCTTTGCTATGGGTAACAACTCCCCATCACATTGATGAAAGAGAATCAACAGGGAGGTTTGAGGGCCATGATTCCACCACGCCGTTTGGGATTGTTTGTCGTGGCNCTCTTGCTGTGCAGTTTTGTTCCAACTGCCCAAGCACAAGCCCCAACCGCTCCTGGTGTTGAAATCGATTGCGACGATAAGCAGCCCGAACTTGATGTCCATCCACTGAACGACCCGGTGGTTGACATCACGTGCACCGTGAAGAACCCCTCCTCCTTCCAAGAATCCATCAGCGTGGAAAAAGAGTGGGACGGCCTTGAGGTTGACATGATGCTTGAAGAGGACACGTTTGACCTTGGACCAGGTGAAGAGGAGGACTTCAAGGTCACCTTTACCGGGCAAACTCGCCTCTCTGCCGAACTTTCCTACGATTTCACTTTGAACGCTGCTGTGACCAACGTCGCCATGCTGGATTGGCCTGAAGCGCTCTCATCCAATGCATCGGTCAGCGGAGATTTGAACATCGCCGCCTTTGGGATGGTCGATTTGGACATCTCCGACCAGAGCACCCGTACCATGGTTGAGGGTGATGAAGTCAAGATCACATTCCAATTCCGAAACAACGGTAACGACGACGACAAAATTCGTGTTTCCATCACCAACGCTGCTGAACTTGAGGAAGTTGGCTTCACTTTCCCAGGTGGGACCTCTGTGGCAGAAGACGTTGCGGAAGGCGGCGTTTCCACTGTGCGTGAACTGATTGTCAGGGCGCCTTCAGAGGTCGCTGTGGCTGAACGCTACCAAGTGGCCTTCCAAGCCTTGAGTGAGAAGGACGCTGAGGCGCCAGTCAGCGAGGTCAGCATCCCCGTTCAACTGGAAGTCAGCAACACGGCAGGTAGCCTTGGTGGCGGCCTGGAAGAAGTTGACAAAGACACCCTCGTCATGTACGGAAGCATCGGTGCTGCCGTGCTCTTCGGACTCATTTTCGTGGTCGCACTCGCCCGAACCCTGCGCCGACGAGCCAATTCACAACCCATGTATGTCCCACCTGTTGAAATCGATGATGACCTCGACGAGGATGATGAGGACGACCTTGACCTCTCGGAACTCGATGACCTATTCCCTGACGACGATGACAGCGACGAATTTGACGATGTTTTCGCCGACCTTTGACGGCCCCTCACGGTCCTTCTCTTCAGGTCGTAAACTCGGCCGATGTGGCCCGATTTGATAGGCAACACTCAAAGGCTTGGTGTAGCGCACTACACCTAATCCCCAAGGAGGTATTTCATGCTNGGACTGGAAGGTAAAACGGCCTTTGTGTTTGGAGTGGCGAGTGAAGACTCCATCGCATGGGCGATTTGCAAGCAATTGGCGGCAGCAGGCGTCACCTTGTATTTGGGGTACCAAAAGCGCTTCATGAGTCGTGTTTTCAAGCTGAAGGATGAATTGCCCGCCATCGGGGGTTTCTACCCTCTGGACGTCGCATCAGACAGCACCACGCAGGAGTTTTTCACGGCGTTCGCTGCAGACCACCCCGGTAAGAAAGCCGACATTCTGGTTCACGCAATCGGGTTTGCCCCTCGCTCTTGCTTTGACCGTCCGATTCTATTTGTGGAGGACGATGACATCAACACC
>FUFK010045434.1_pt1 | contig 24383 bp, 23 predicted proteins | sample 1021851 | NCBI WGS metagenome assembly FUFK01 (sample SAMEA51879418, study PRJEB19060) | metagenome | reverse complement strand
TGGGATTGGAAAGTTTTATTCTCAGTTCGTCCGACTTTCCTTTTTGTAGCCTGATAGTACCAATTTTACTTCTCTCAGCTCGCAGTATGTCTCTGACATCAGGCCATAATGCAGCCATACGTTGCTCGTAGACGTCAGAAACTTGCACCTCAGCTAAAAGATGAGCTCCACCCCTTAAATCTAAACCTAAATTTACCAAAGAAGAGGGTAAAAAAGAGGGCCATTTGTCGGAGGTCTCGTTCAAAAGCTTTGCATCGTTGAAAGTTTCAACCCTAGAATAAAAAGCGTTGGGCAGGGCTATGAGTAACCCACCTATGCATAACAACCATATAATTACGCGCTTCCAAAGAGCGATTTGCAGCATCTCGTTTTACCTCGTAGCCTTTGCTACTTATCTTTTGCCGGTTCTGTTTTTGATAAAACCTGAGCGATCGTATTCTGCACTACGCGAACTTTTACACCGGTAGCGACCTCAACCTCAATTTCATTCTCTTCCTTAACTTTTGTTACTTTGCCTATCAGGCCACCTTGTGTAACCACCTGGTCTCCACGTCTAAGAGCAGTTACCATATTCTGATGTTCTTTGACTTTCTTTTGTTGAGGACGAATAAGTAAAAAATACATGATCGCGAAGATCAAAATTAATGGTATAAAGTCTTGAAAACCCATTTAGATTTACCCCTTGTAATCACTCGCGCAACCTATTCGCAAGAACTCCAGTTTGCAAGGGCTTCTGTCGTTAAATACTCTTTTGGTGAATTTTGGATTAAAAAGTACCTATGGGATTTATAATGCCAGTTTTTTGAAGCAATTTCGTTATAGGAATTGCAAGAAGAATTAATGAGAACGGCTTACTTCGATCGTAAAATAAATTTAATACCCTCACACATTTTTTGGTGTTACTAAAATACAATATGAGTTATTCGCTTTGGCGAATTATAAAAATCTGTGGGGACGCAACCTATGCATGACATACGCTTTATTCGTGAAAATCCAAAAGAATTTGATAAAGCACTTGGACGGCGTGGAATAAATGCTGCATCGAAAGAAATTTTGAAAATTGATGAAGATCGACGCTCTGCGATTTTAGCAGCAGAAACAGCTCAAGCGGAGCAAAATAAGTCGAGTAAATTAATCGGAGCAGCAAAAGCATCAGGTAATGAAGAAGAGTTCGAAAAACTTCGCAAGCTCGTTGCAGAGAAAAAAAACGAAGTGGCTGACATGAATGCTAGAGCCAAGTCTCTGGATGAAGAACTTACCTTAGCGTTAATGTCTTTACCTAATATTCTAAATCAAGAAGTCCCCGATGGTAACGATGAAAATGAGAACGTAGAAATTTTTTCTTGGGGAGAACCTAGAACAATAAAAAATCCCAAGGAACACTATGAAATACCTGCTGCGATACCAGGTATGGACTTTGAGACAGCTGCAAAACTTTCTGGCTCCCGCTTTGTCGTTTTGCGTGGTTCCGTAGCGCGTCTCCATAGAGCTCTGGCGCAGTTTATGTTAGACACCCACATTAATGAACATGGCTTAACGGAAACTATGACACCCGTTTTAGTAAGAGAAGAAGCAATGTTTGGAACTAATCAACTGCCAAAATTTTCTGATGATAGTTATCAAACAACAAATGGATGGTGGTTAATACCAACTTCAGAAGTTACTTTGACAAACACATCTGCTAACGCCATCACTTTAGAAAGCAGCTTACCGATAAGAATGACAGCACATACGCAGTGCTTCAGGTCAGAAGCTGGTTCTGCTGGTAAGGATACGGCTGGTATGCTTCGACAGCATCAATTTGAAAAAGTTGAAATGGTTTCTATCACACATCCGAATGACTCTTTGGCTGAGCATGAACGTATGACCAACTGCGCCAAAGCTATTTTGGAAAAACTAGATTTACCTTACAGAGTAATGTTACTGTGTTCTGGCGATACTGGATTTGGCGCCCAAAAAACTAACGATTTGGAAGTTTGGCTTCCAGGGCAACAAACTTACAGAGAAATATCATCTGTATCAGTATGTGGTGATTTTCAAGCGAGAAGAATGAATGCCAGGTACAAACCTAGCAGTGGTGGAAAACCAGAATTTGTTCACACTTTGAATGGTTCTGGTTTAGCTGTGGGAAGGTTGATGATAGCTTTACTAGAAATTAATAAGGGAAAATTTTTTTCTGTTAAAAATTATTTAATTTGCTTTGTTTCAATTCTTAATCACTATTCTATTGCAATTTTTTGGTTAAGTTNNTTTAANNNNTGCTNNCNANNNTAATATCTAATAAAGGGAAAAATTCTGTTGATTATTATCACAAAAAACTAGGAAAGATAATGTGGAATAAATGTGGAATGTCTAGAAATCAAAATGATTTAGTTGATGCGATTAATGAAATAAAAAAATTGAGAAAAGATTTTTATAAAAACGTAAATGTAACTGGAAAGATTGGCGAATATAATGAAGAACTTGCAAAAGCAGTAAGAGTTGCAGATTTTCTAGAGCTTGGTGAATTATTTGCAAAAGATGCATTAGAAAGAAATGAATCATGTGGAGGTCACTTTAGAGAAGAATACCAAACTAAAGACGGAGAAGCTATAAGAGATGATAAAAACTTTAAGTTTGTTTCAGCTTGGGAATTTGTTGGTGAGCCATCTGATGCTAAACTCCACAAAGAAGATCTTAAATATGAAGAAATAGAAGTCAAAACCAGATCATATAAATAACTAATTATACCAAATACCTAATATGAAACTTAACCTCAAAATATGGAGACAACAGGATTCTGAGTCAAAAGGCGGCTTTGAAAATTATATTATTGATAATATTACCCCAGATATGTCTTTTCTTGAAATGATGGATGTGCTAAATCAAAAATTAATCTATGAAAATATCGATCCAGTTTCATTTGATCACGACTGTAGAGAAGGAATATGTGGTAGCTGCTCACTATTTATAAATGGAAGAGCACATGGACCTGAAAAAGGAATCACCACATGTCAACTTCACATGAGAAAATTTAAAGATGGTGATTCAATAGTTATCGAACCTTTTAGAGCTAAATCGTTTCCTATTATTAAGGATTTAGTTGTTGATAGGTCAGCCTTTGATAGGATACAACATTCAGGTGGTTACATAAGTATTAATACCTCCGGGAATACTCAAGATGCTAATACTACTCCAATCAGAAAAGAGGATGCCGATAATGCCTTTGATGCTGCAACATGCATAGGTTGTGGTGCTTGTGTTGCAACCTGTAAAAATGCATCAGCGATGCTTTATGTATCTGCAAAAGTTTCACAGTTCTCTTATTTACCACAAGGAAAAGTGGAGGCTAAAGAAAGAGTATTGAATATGGTTAAACAAATGGATGATGAAGGATTTGGAAATTGTACAAATACTGGTGCATGTGAAGTAGAGTGTCCAAAAGGAATATCAATAAAAAATATAGCCAGGATGAATAGAGAGTTTTATAAAGCTAAAATATAGAATCTTTTGTATTCAAATTAAATGTTTCGTTTAGATCCCAATTTGCCCTAACATCAATTTCGCCAGGAAAGTAATATACAGGTTCAGGTTGTTTCCTTTTTATATAATTCCCGGTATCCCACACATCATTTGAATTTAAATCTTCGATTAATCTAAAAGTATATTTTCCAGGTATTACATAGTTAAATGTGTATGATGAATTAGAATAAGCATTTTTATATTCTCTTATAATCTCATTATTAGCGTTTAAAAGTTGAAGAATATATTTTGAATTATTGCCACCTAAAATATCAAGAAAAATATTACCATAATCTTCCAAGGTCTGGCTAACTACATTGTAATTTATTGAATCATTTATACCTCCCCTTATATCCTTTATTGCATTAGGTTTAATGAAAATATTATACTTATCAGATGGTGAAACATCAAAACTTATAAAAACTTCATTTAGTTGAGAATTGATTTCAGTTGAAAAAGGAATAACTAAAGAATCAATATCTCTAACTGTAATTAATGAGTCTTCAACATCAGCTACTGGTATATTTGATGAAATTTTAAAAGATTCGTTTATGTGAATAATATTTATCGTCTTAGGGCTTAGATTAAGTGAGTCAATTAAACTATCTTTTTTTCTATCAAATTTTACTGTTGTAAGTTTTATTGTATCTGACTCAATAAGACTAAAATTCAATGAATCAAAACTATTTTTAGATAACCAAAGATTCAAAGTATCTATATCTTTCTCTTTAGTAAAGACATAATTCACAGAATCGGGGATATTTGATTCAATTTTTATTTTATCCATATCTAATCTTCCATAATATCCAAATCCAATCTTTTCACTGTTAATAAAATAAGGTTTTTCCCATACTAAATCAGTTTCTTCCTTAAAGAGTTTTAAATCAATTATTGAATCCCTTGGTAAAATTATAAGTGAATCCATAAATCCAATTTTATCATAAAATGGATCAAAAAAATAGTTATTATCCAGATCTTTCAAGGCTATTAATAAATACTTACCTTCTTTTAAATTTTGGAATTTATAATTTGTAGAGTCAAGTGTGTTTGAAATATATGTTGGTTTATCTGAATAAATAATAGAATCTTTAAACAAAGAATCTACTCTGTAAAGCTGGAGTGAAATATAATCATCAGTTTCTTGATCAAAAGCATCCCTAATATTTCCCATAATAAATAAGGAGTCTATAGTTTCTCCAGTAGAAAATGTATAGCTAAAAAATGTTAAGGGATTATTTTCATTATTGTCTTGAATACTGTTCCCAAAATTTATTGTATAAGTAGTTTTTGGGTTTAAACTATCTAAAAATTTTAAAAAAACTTTTTTTGTTACTCCGCTTAAAGGTGTAATCTCATATGAAGATTTATCAATTGGAGGAGAAATAATTAATTGATCTTGAATATTTTCTAATTTTACCCACTCATCAAATGTCAACCTAATTTCATCTGAATCAAAATTTATTGAATTTAATTTTGGACTTGCATTAATTAAAACTGGAGGAATACTATCTATTGGACCACCAGATGGATTACCTCTTTTAGCACATCCAAAAATTACCAAAGCAGAAGTTACAATACAAATAAAATTCCTCATGATTCGAATTCAAATACAAATTAAAGTATTTAAAATAGTAAAAAGAACTATTTTTGCAATATACTAATGGATAAAGACTCTTTAAAAAAAATTATTTCACACTCGAAAGAATACGGCTTTATATTTCCTTCAAGTGAGATTTATGAAGGATTAAATGCAATTTATGATTATGCTCATAATGGTGCATTACTTAAAAACAATATTAGAGAGTACTGGTGGAAATCCATGATTCAACTTAACGAAAATATAGTAGGTATAGATTCAGCAATATTTATGCATCCAAAGACTTGGGTTGCATCTGGCCATGTCGATGCTTTTAATGATCCACTTATAGATAATAAAGATTCAAAGAAAAGATATAGGGCTGATGTTTTAATTGAAGAGTTTATAGAAAAGCTAAATTCTAAAATTCAAAAAGAAGTTCAAAAAGCTGAAAAAAGATTTAAAGAAAAATTTGACAAAGATCAGTTTCTAAATACAAGTCCAAAAGTTATAGAAATAACTAAACAGATTGATGAATTAAAGTCAAGGATGATCTCTGCATTTGAAAAAGATGACTTGGCTGAAGTAAAAAAGATAATTGAAGATATGGAAATTAAATGTCCAATATCAGGAACATGTAATTGGACAGAAGTCAGACAATTTAATCTTATGTTTAGTACTAAGCTTGGAGCATCAGAGGAATCTAGTATGGATTTATATTTAAGACCTGAGACTGCTCAAGGAATTTTTTTAAACTATTTAAATGTTCAAAAGACCTCAAGAATGAAAATTCCTTTTGGAATTGCACAAACTGGTAAGGCATTTAGAAATGAAATTGTTGCGAGACAATTTATATTTAGAATGAGGGAATTTGAGCAGATGGAAATGCAATTTTTTATTAAACCAGGAACTCAAGAAAATTGGTTTAATCATTGGAAAGAAAAAAGACTAAACTGGCATTTAAATCTAGGTATTGACTCTAATCTATTCAGATTTCATGACCATGAGAAACTTGCACATTATGCTGACGCTGCGTGTGATATTGAGTTTAATTTTCCATTTGGGTTTAAAGAATTAGAGGGTATTCACTCAAGGACTGACTTTGATCTTAAAAGTCATGAGGAGCTTTCAGGTAAGAAAATTCAATATTTTGATCCTGAATTAGATAAAAACTATACACCATATGTTCTTGAGACATCTATTGGCTTAGATAGAATGTTTCTTGCAATTATATCCAACTCATTTAAAGTAGAAACCCTGGAGGATGGATCTACAAGAAATGTTATGAGTATACCAAAGCAAATTGCTCCTAACAAATTAGCTATTCTTCCACTACTAAAAAAAGATGGCCTTCCAAAATATGCTAAAAAAATAATGAAAGAGTTTTGTCATGAAATTAATCTTCTTTATGATGAGAAAGATGCAATTGGAAGAAGATATAGAAGGCAAGATGCAATTGGGACTCCTTACTGTATTACAATTGATCACCAAACAATTGAAGATGATTCATTTACAATAAGAGATAGGGACTCTATGGAACAACGAAGAATAAACATTGAAGATTTAAAATCTATTGTAGATAACGAATTAACACTTAAAAGTTTATTAAAAAACCTCTAGTTGAATATTATTAGTTATAATGTAAATGGTATAAGAGCTGCAATGAATAAAGGATTTGTTGACTGGCTAAAAAGAGAATCTCCTGATGTTATTTGCCTACAAGAAATAAAGGCAAACCAAGAGCAAGTTGAGATTTCACAAATAGAGAATTTAGGATATAATACATTCTGGTTTTCAGCCCAAAAAAAGGGTTATAGTGGCGTTGCAATATTTTCAAAACTGAAACCTAATCATGTAGAATATGGTTCAGGTATTGATTATATGGACTATGAGGGTAGAATCATTAGACTGGATTTTGATAAAGTTTCTATAATAAGTTTATATCTTCCATCTGGANCAAATCTAGCTAGACTGGATTTTAAGTTTAAATTTATGGATGACTTCAAAGATTATATNTATCAGCTAAATAATGAAATAAAAAATTTAGTTATTTGTGGTGATTATAATATTTGTCATAAAGCTATAGATATTCATGACCCAATAAGAAATAAAAATGTTTCAGGTTTTTTGCCTGAGGAGAGAGAATGGTTAGACAGTTTTATTGGAGATAGGTTTACTGATTCATTTCGTTATATAGACTCATCACCACATCAATATAGTTGGTGGAGCTATAGAGCAAACTCAAGAGCTAATAATAAGGGATGGAGAATTGATTATAACATGGTCTCAAAATCAATTGAAGAAAGAATAGTTAACGCATCTATCTTAAGTGATATACACCATTCTGATCATTGTCCAATAAAGCTGGAGTTATCTCTCTAGTTAATTAGCTTTAAGGCTTCATCTATATATACATTTACGTCAGGTGAAACTCCAGCCCTTCCAAGATCTACATCTCTTTCACCTAGCCTTGTAATTATTAATTTTTTTTCGGGGATCATAATTACATATTGTCCCTGGTGACCACTCATCAGAGAAATTTTTAAATCCTTATAATCAGATAGCCATACTCCAATTCCGTATTCTCTAAAATCATCTAAATATGGCTTTGTAGATTTTTGAATAAATGTTGAATCAATAATCTGACTTCCGTTCCAACTCCCATTATCAATGTATAGTTTACCTAGTCTAGAAAAATCTCTTGCATTTGAATGTAGACAACAGAATGACTTTACATTTCCTGATTCTTTACTGTCTATTTGCCAATATGCATCATTATCTGGATTAATTTTTGACCAGAATTCTTTTTCAAAATAATCATTTGTTTTCATACCAGTTGCTTTTTCAATAACCATGGATAATATTTGGGTATTACCACTTGAATATTTATAGGTTTTACTTGGCTCATCAATAAATTTCTGGTCTAACATCAATTTATCAAGATCTTCATAGAAGTACTGTTTTGCAACAGGACTAAAAGGATTTGATGTACCCTCATCCCAATCTATACCCGAGGTCATAGCAGCTAAATCGATAATTTTGACATCATTAGCAAATTCTCCCTTTAGTTCGGGAATATAGTCAATCACTTTATCTTCAAGACTATTAATATAACCTTGCTCAAAGGCCTTTGCCATCATTAATGATACAGGGGTTTTTGCCATTGAAAAAGAATTAGTTGATGAGTTAACTGAATAATCTTCATAATATTTCTCGCCTATAATCGTATCATTATGAATAACAATATAGGCAGCAGTCCTCATTTTTTTATTATAGTCTTCAAACTCTGTAGAAAAATTAGTTGTCTTATCCTCACTCTCTGCCCATGGAGATTTTTCTAATGGAGATTTAATCGTCTCATAATCAAAATATTTCAAGTCGTCTATAAATACTGTGGTTTCCAGATTTAAGTATACAATTCGAATACCCCTTGCAAAATACTCTAGATTTAGAGTATAAACTACTGCAAATAATACCGCTATAGTTATTACTAAAATTCTTATTTTTTTCATTTTTTGTCAATTTGTGAGTCGACTATTTCAGATAAAGATTGTTGGGGTTCATTAGATTCTTCATCTTCTTTCTTTTTCCTCTTAATAGACCCTTGAATCATTATTAGCATTGAAGCAATAATAATTACTAGTAGTACTTTTTCATCAACAATATTGCTCTTTTGAATATCATAATCAGATATACTTAAGAATAAAAGTATGGTTATTAAACCCCTAGGTGAAAAGTAAAGAAGAGGTTTAGATTCTTCATCTTTTAGTACAAGGGCCAAATAAAAATATCTGACACCATACATAATCAGCAAAACAGTTGCACCAATTATATATGGTTCAAACTCAACAAAACTCTCAAGAGGAATTGAAAAACCAAAGAATAAAAAGAAGAAGGTTCTGACTAAGAATGTTGATTCAGCAGTTAATAAATGGAATTCGTGTAAGTCAGACTTTTTAATATCATCAGTTTTGATATATTTTTTTAAACTCTTTGGAATAAGATTTGTAAAATTCGAAAGAAAAATTCCAAAAATAAATATTAAGACTAATGATGGAAGTTTTAAAAAATCTTTTCCAATCTCATAAGCTAGGATTAATAACGCTAGAATTAGAAAAAATTTTACATGATGCTCAATTCTTTGTATCAATTGAAATAAAAGATATGTTATAACAATTGAAATACCTATAATTAAGAAAATCTGTCCTATTAGTGTAAAGATTGGTTCAAGTCCGATAAATGCCTCTCCCTTCTCTGCNTGTCTAATACAATAGTAAAAAATCATAATACCCAGAATATCTGAGAATGTAGATTCATAAACAACAAACTCCTTATTGTTAGTTATTAGTCCAGTTGCTGATGGAATTGCTACTGCGCTACTAATTATTGATAAAGGAATAGCATATATAACAGATGTNGAATATTCTAATCCTATAACTTGATTGAAGAAAATACTGACTAGCACAATATTGATAACAAGGATAACCAACGCAGCTAAAAACCCTTTAACTATAATCTGTGCTTTTTCTTTCTTTATTTCTAATTCCAGTGCAGCCTCAAGAACAATTAAGATTAATCCTATTGTGCCTAAAACGGGAACAAGACTATCAAGAAACTCAAAATTGTTGTAACCGGAGTATGAGGAAAAAAACCTTAATATTATACCCGTTAGAACAAGTAGGATTACTGATGGAAATTTTGTCCTCCTTGCAAAAATATCAAACAAGTATGAAAATATTATTAATAAAGGGAGTACAATTAAAATCGATCCAACATCCATATAGGCTAATTTAATGAAATAAATCCTATATGTAATTTTTCAGTTTTATATTTGTATAAAGTATAAAGAATCTATTATGATTATTGAGAATATAGATAAAGAAATAACTTTGTGTTATACATCTAAAATTGATGATAATTCTGTTAATTTTTTCTTAGATGTAGATTTAAAATATATTCAATTTCATTTCTGCATAGATGGTAATGCTTCATTTAGCTACAACAATGACTCATATAAATTAAATTTAGATAGTAATAAGTTTTTGACTCTTTATAATCCTTCAAAAAATATACCAATTAATTGTAAAATTTCTCCAAAAACTAAACTAGTGAGCTTATTAATTTCCATTAATAAATTTCATAGTCTCTTTTCTGATTCAGCAAGTTCTATCTCTTTCATTTTAGATGATAACCTTAATAAAAAATATTATAAAGAGGATTCTATTCCAAATAAAACATTGACTGTATTAGATCAAATTTTAAATGAAAATCTAAATAAGAATATCAAAAAAATATATTTTAATGGAAAGGTTTTAGAGCTTTTAAGTATTCTATATAATACATCTAATGAATTTGATCTAGATCAATGCCCATTTCTTGCTGATGATAAGAATATTGCCAAGATCAAAAGAGCTAAAGAAATTATTCTTCAAAATATTGATAACCCACCTGGATTAAATGAATTAGCNACCAAAGTTGAAATTCCTTTGAAAAATTTAAAAACAGGGTTTAAGCAAGTGTATGGAAATACTGTCTATGGTTTTCTATCTGAATATAAAATGACAAAAGCTAGTCAAATGTTATCAAGTAAAAATTATAATGTNAATGAAGTTTCACAACACTTAGGCTATTCCTCAGCCAGTCACTTTATTAATGCATTCAAAAAAAGATTTGGCATCACACCAAAGAAATATCTAAACTAAATAATAAAAAAAGTATATCCACCTTAACCGTGGATATACTTTTTTAAACAAATTGGTTTAGAAATTTGTTATCCCCTCATTTGGCTGATATTCATAATTGAATGTATAATATCTAGACTCATCTGTAAATGCGTCAGGGCTTTCAGGTGCATCTTTGTAATAACTTAAAATCTCCATTTTAGCATATTTACCATCAAAAGTTCTAAATACTAATATTTTTCCTGGTGTTGGAGAGATTATATTAACAGGAGGTCCTTGATATGTATACCATCCATTACCTCCTCCAGATGGAATTGCATATCCAGATGTGGAGTCTTGACTTAGTGATTGTAAATCAACTTCGACAACTGATAACATAGTCCCACTTGCAATATATACTGCAGCGTTTCCTGTTCTAGAAGGTTCATCTATAGTTCCAAGAGATTCCCCCCCGTTAACAATTATATCAGTTCCTCTAAATGCAACATCCCAATCTGTTTCACTAGTTGTGATTTGGCCGGTTGAAAAATTGAATTTTGTGAATTCGCCTGATATTGGTGTAAACTGACCAGTTCTAGGATTCACTCCTCCATTTTGAGGCGCATAAAGATTTTCAAAACTTTCGGATACAATATCTAAAAGCTGAACTTCATCATCTTTACTACATGATGAAAGTATTAGTGATAATAAAGTAATATAGGTAATTGTTTTTCTCATAATTTTAAGATTTGATTGTTTAAATTGATATTATAATTTTTGAATAAACTATTCTCCCAGGGTTATTTGGTAAATTTTGAGGATCTGAATAATCAAATAAGTTATCTGATCCCAGGGTGAAAGTGTAGTTTTTAATTTTTTTGGAGATTGATAAATCAGATATTATGAAAGGATTGACAAATTGATCATAATTATCTAGAATATCATTCCCATTATTATCCATTAAGCCATATCTACTTCTGTATTTTGACTTAAAATAGATTTGAAAATTATTTTTTGAAGATATAGTAATCTTTGAATTTATGTTATGTTTTGAACGATTGTATAATCCAAAATAATCATTTGATTCAATTCTAAAAGAAGAACTTCTTGGGTTAATTCTTGCATAAACCTCACCATTTTCAATTCTATTTACTGCATCATTATCCTTTGCTTCAAGATACTGATAGCCTATNGCAAAATCGATATTATCTTTTAACTTAAATGTTGAATTTACCTCAAGACCTTGGGTGTAAACTTTATTTAGATTGTAATAACTAAAAATATTTTGGCCATTGATTTTTGTGGCAATTATTTTATAATCAATGAGATTTTTAATTTGATTTCTAAATAAATTTATATCAACATTGATTCTATTATTAGGTTTATAATTCAAACCTATATTGAAGCTTAATGATGTTTCAGGTTTTAGGTTTCCATTAAATTCCTCTTCAGAAATTATCAAATTTGCAATTTGATTTAAATCTTGAAGATTAGATATTATTTCTTTAGCAGCATTAAATCCAATTACTGAATATCCAGATGTTGAATTGGAAAAGTTAAAATATAATTGTCTAAAATCAGGGGTTTTAAAACCTTTCCCAAAAGATAATTTAATTGAAATATTATCATTTAATTTAGTTCTTAATGCAGCTCTTGGGCTAAATACAGACTGATACTGGTTATGCTTATCGAATCTGGCTCCAAAAATATAATTAGTATTTTCAAAGACAAAGCCTTCATACTGAATGAAGTAATTTGTTGAATTTTGAGAAACATTAGTATCAAAAAAATTATTTCTGCTTAATGATTCATTACTATAGCCAATACCAAATATTAGTTTATTTTCTTCGTTTATATCAAAAATTGATCTTAGCTCTGCTTTGTAAAGTGATTGATCAAAAAATGATTCTTCATAGTTAAAATCATTAGACTTTAATTCTTCATCATTCTTATAATTAGTAAAATAATTATCTATAATTACCATAAGCTTATCATTACTTGAATATTTAATTGAGGTATTTAAGCTAAATTCATTGGTAATGTTATCACCATAAATATTATCGTTCAATTTAAAGTCTTGATTCTCTATGTACCCTCTAATAGATGAGAAAACTGTCCATTTCTTGTTATTATAATTATATCTAATGAATCCTGTATACCTTTTGTATGGCTCAACAGTATTCATAAGAGCATTTTCTATAAGGTCGTATCCATCACTACTAAGAGAATTTAAATAAACATTAAACCGATGATTATCATTAACAATTGTTCCAAGATTTAACGATAGATCATTTGTGTTGTAGGATGAATATTTATAGCTAGAATTAAATGATAGGTCTTTTTGTACTTCAGATGTGATTAAATTAATAACTCCACCAATTGCATCAGTACCATATAAGCTTGATGAGCTGCCTTTGATAATCTCAATTTTTTCAATATTTCCAACAGATATCCTATCTAAATCAAGAGTCCCAGATTGTCTTCCAATTAACGGGTAACCATCAATCAATAACAATGTATATTCAGAATCTAGCCCTTGCATTTGAACTCCATTACTTCCTCCAAAATCAGGAACGATAAAAATTCCAATTTGATCATCTAAAATCTGGGTTAGACTGCTTGAGTTACTCTTTATTATTTCTTCTTTTGAAATAAGTTTGGCTGGAAGTGGCAAGGTCGAAAGTTGCCTCAAAGTTTTCGTAGCAGAGATAATTACTTCATCCAGAATGTTGGTATTAAGAGTATCATAAGCCTGTTGTGCTTTAAGTATTTGAAAAAAGCAAACACAAACAANGAGAAGTGANAGTTTTAGAGTTCTCAACAAGTAATTTTTTGAAATGCAAATGTAATGTCATAAAGTTCATAATAATAACATTTAAGGTTTTAAAAATATAGCTGAAAGTTCCTTATTTTATTGAATTTGTTAAAAAATCGTTAATATAAAATATCAATATAGGTTCCTTAGATTTTTTATTCAATTATCCTTGAATTTAAATTATCTTCTAAAACAGGACATGAATCATATCTGCCAAAAATCATATATCTAGTTTTAGCAACTAGGTCATAAACTAAATCAGAAAAAAACGAGGGTAGTATGAAAATTAGAACTCTGATTAAAAATAATGTTTTTACTTTTTTTAGAATGTAATAAACAGCTTTACTTTTTTGTAAAATATCACCATTTTTGAGTATCAAAGCTACAGAGTCTACTTTGGTAACTTGAGGATAGTTTTTTATTGTATAATTGCTTTGCAAAGTAGTTGCTTTAAAATTTAAACTTGTGTCTTTTTTTAGTATAAAACGCATAAAGAAATTACAAAGAACACAAATTCCATCATAGATAATAATTTCATTTTCTTGATTCATAATAAATCTAAAGTAAAAGAAATTTTAATTCATAAAAAACTAAAATCGATATTCAAACCCAGCATAAATTCCAAAGGGATGACCTGGTCTTAATCCAGCAGGAGCTCTAGAAACTGCATAATCTTTATCAAAAAGGTTTAATATTTTTGATTTAAATGTAATATTTGAACTTAAGTTATATCTAAAGGATATGTCAAAAATTAAATAGGAAGGTATCTCAACTGAACCATTTGCAATAGTTGAAAATTTTCCATTGTAATTTCCGCTTAAATTAATTTCGTATTTATCAGCTTGAAAGCTGATTGAAGAATTTAATTGATGTTTTGGTATATATGGAATCCTATCACCATTACTAACTTCTCCCCAGATATCTTGGGTGCTTCCAAAATTACTTAGAAATTTTGCATTTGTAAGAGTGTAGGAAAGTGAAAAAGGAACAGAAACTTCATTTTTTTCTAATAAATTTGTTCTCAATAAAAATTCAAGACCATTTACTAAAGCTTTACCAGCATTAAATGGATCGAGCTCCCCAAAACCTCCTGTTGCTGCTAGATCATTACCCAATAAGTTAGTGTAGTTGTTTTGATAAAAAATTAATTCTGAATTGAATTTTTTATATGAAAGTCTAGTTCCAATTTCAAGATTAATGCTTTCTTCAGCTTTCTGCCCCTCTGAACTTCCTGGAGGTGAATAACCTTTATGTAATCCACCAAACATAGAAATATTGTTGTTAAAGCTGTAATTTAGGCCAAAGCCAGGTATAAATACTGAAACCTTATTTTGTCTATATGAAACTTCATTTTTATTTCTTTGAGGATTTGACTTTCCGTAATCATTTCTCTCTAAGTCAATAGATTCATATCTAACTCCTGGCGTAATTGTAAATCTTTTTAATTTGTATTTATACATTATATAAGAAGCAAATGAATTAGCAGAACTTATTCTATTGCCCTGCGATCCTTTATCTCCATATTTGCTGAGTGACATGAACCCATTATTTATATTATACATATCTTCCCATTGAAATCTATCTTCTTCATCATAATGAAGTCTAAAACCAATTTCTAAGTCATTAAATGAGTCATTTTTCCCATACCAATGGTAATCAATTTTTGTTTGAATTCCTTTTGACACATATTCTCTATTATTTGCTTTTACTTTTAAAGAATTATCAGTTTCATTCAACTCTCCTCTGACAAGTGACATATGTCCAGAGTATTTATCTGGATTTGATAATACCTTCGAAATTTTTTGTGAATCTCCATTATAAACTATATCATCGAGTTTGTACCAATTTCTTTTAAAACCATTATGGTAAAAATTAGATGTAATTTTAAATCTTTCAGAAAGATTTAGTTGATGTGTAATTAAATATTGTATATGTTCTGCATCCATTTTATCTTTTTCTGAACCTGGATATCTTAAAGAAGGATTAATATCAAAATCATCATCTGTTAGACCTAAATAAGTCTCATTTGATATTTCATCATAATAATGAAACTTAAATTCTAAGCTCTGAGATATTAATGATTGATCTGAACTGTTTAGCCTGATCTTTGAAGTCATTTCATTTATATCAAATCCAGTATTTAACTCATTACCTAATACTTTAAACCCATCTGAATTATAATTTAAATACTCAACCATATATCCAAAATTATCGAAACTATTACCAAATGTTGAATGAGTTTGACCTGTGTTAAAGCTACCATAATTGGTTGTAATTTTTCCCTTAAAAGATTCTGGTATTTCAGTTGAAACAAAGTTTATAGCTCCACCAGTTGTATATGGTCCATATTGAATCTGACTACTACCTTTTAATACTTCAACAGCCTGCATTCTTGCTATTGATGGAAAATAATAAGCTGATGAAGCGCTGTAGGGTGCTGGTGAGATTAAAACACCATCTTCCATTATTGCAATTTTTGAACTTCTCTCAGGTGAAGTACCTCTAATGCTTATGTTGGGTCTAAGCCCAAATCCGTCTTCTTCATAAAAATTTATTCCCGCAATCTTACTTAATGCTCTATTAATATCTGTATAGTTAAATTCAGCTAGTTCAGCAGTTGATAAAAAATATGCAGCTCCAGTTCTATTTTTTGCAACAAATTTATTTCCAAGTATTGTATTGGCTTTAATTATTACTTCATCTAATGCAGTTATAGAATCAATTCTTGTTTGAATTTGTTCTTGACTTTGTGAGTTTAGTAATAATGAAGAAATTAAGGTTAGGGTGTATAATATTTTTTTCATAATTTTCAGTGTGTTTAATTCTAATTAAATACATTTAGAACGGTCCTAGATGGTTTACGGAAATAATAAATCTTTAAATTAAGATTTATCACTATTTAGAACCGTTCTAAATTATTTTTTCACTAATATAAATATTTTATTTAGAATTGTTCTAAATAATAATATTTTTTTAATATTGTTATCTCAAATAATTATTATGAAGAAAATATTATCACTTTTATTTTTAATCACTATTGGATGCTCTAACAATCAAGACGAAATGATTGTTAACATATATAGTCAAAGGCATTATGATGTGGATCAACTACAATATGATAATTTTGAAAAAGAAACAGGGATAAAAGTTAATGTAATTAAAGCTAACGCTGATGAACTATTACAAAGGATTAAAAATGAGGGAGATAATAGCCCTGCTGATCTATTCATAACAGTTGATGTAGGTAAACTGTGGCAAGCAACAGATATGGGCTTACTTCAAAAATATGAAGACAACTCAATAACTGAAGGAATTACGGAAACCCTTTTAGATAAAAATGGATATTGGGTTCCTGTAACATATAGATCCAGGATAATTGTGTATAGCAACGAAAGAGTTAAGGAAAATGAGTTAAGTACATATGAAGATCTTGCAGATGATAAATGGAAAGGAAGAATTTTAGTTAGATCTTCATCTAATTCATACAATCAAGCATTGTTATCATCATTAATCGCTAATCTTGGTGAAGAACAGACAAAATCCTGGGCTAACGCTATCGTATCAAATTTTGCCAGGGATCCAAAGGGTAATGATAGAGACCAAGTTAAAGCAATTGCTGCTGGTCAAGGTGATATAGCAATTGTTAACTCATATTATATTGGCTTGCTTCTATCTTCAGAAAATGAAGAAGAAATTAATGCTGGAAAGGCAATATCAGTTTTCTTTCCTAATCAAGCTGAAGGTGATAGAGGATCTCATATAAATGTATCAGGAATTGCGTTAGCAAAGAATTCTCCAAATAAGTCAAATGCTCTTAAGTTAATAAAATATCTTACAAGTGATGATGCTCAAAAAACATATGTTAATAATACATTTGAATATTCTGTAAAATCAAATATTGAGCCTAATCAAATTGTTAAAGATTGGGGAAGTTTTAAAAAAGACCCACTTGATTTAAACATGTTAGGTAAAGTGAGAAAAAATGCGGTTCGTATATTTGACGCTGCTGGTTGGAAATAATAACCTAAAGCTTTAAATAATGAATGTTAAATCATTAACATTAATAATATCACTAGTACTTATATGTCCATTGATATATTTAGTCTATAGTGTTTTGGGTTTAAACCTTGAGAATTTTATCTATTTATGGAATAATCTTCTTGTTAGCTATTCATTTAATACACTATACTTAGTTTTTCTAACCTCTATATTTTCTCTAATACTAGGAATAATTCCAGCATGGTTTATTTCAACTTCAAATTTTAAAGGAAAGAACTTTTTTGACGTTGTTCTATTTCTTCCTCTTGCCATACCATCATATATTATTGCATTTACATATAGTGATTTATTGAGTTACACTGGACCAATGCAAAGTTTTTTAAGAAACTATTATCCTAATATTTACCCTTATTTTAATCAAGACTACCTACAAATTGAAATTTTATCTATACTAATGGCACTGGTACTTTACCCATATATATATACAGCCTGTAGGATCTCATTTTCGCTTATTGGATCAAACTACATAAAGGTTGCAAGAAATCTTGGTATGTCCCAACTAAAAACTTTTTTTAAAATTATAATTCCAATTTCAAGAGTATCAATTTTCTCAGGTCTTTTTTTAGTGATTATGGAAGTTCTTAATGAATATGGCGCAGTAAAATATTTTGGAGTTAATACCTTCACAAGTGGAATTTTTAGGTCATGGTATTCAATGGAAGATGTTGATACTGCATCAATTCTTGCAGTATGTCTTTTAATTATTGTTTCAATTTTCTTTATTCTTGAAAGATATTCAAACTCTAAATACAACTATAACTATAAGTCAAACGATAATGTCTCAGGAAATTACACTTTAAATAAATCATCAAAGAGTCTTATATACTTTACATGTATAATTCCTTTTATACTTGGATTCTTTATTCCTGTTATTTATATAATAAAAAATGCTATTGATACATTTAGTAAAATCGATTTAAATGAGTTATCTATTCTTTCATTTAATTCATTTTTTTTAGCTTTTATTTCATCTTTGATAATTGTAATAATTGCAATTTTGTTTCAATTTTTTAAAAAAATATCTAGAAGTAAAACTATATTTTTTTTTAGTGAGATTGTGTCCTTAACATATGCAATTCCGGGAGCAGTAATTGCATTATCATTAACACTAATTATCTCAGCTTTTTCAAACTTCTCAGGAATTTCAATAGTATTTGGTTCTTTAATTGTACTAATCTATGCATATGTAATGAGATACATGGCAGTTGGTATATCACCTCTAAAATCCAGTTTTGAGAAACATCCTGAGTCATTTGATCAAACAGGAAGAAACCTAGGTATGACCAACTACAAAATTTTTAGTAAGATTCATCTACCAATTAATAAGACCTCTATCTTAATTGCATTTATTCTATGTTTTGTTGACATAATAAAAGAGCTCCCAATTACACTTATACTTAGGCCATTTAATTTTGATACACTAGCTGTGAAAACATATGAATATGCCATTGAAGAGATGATTGCAAAATCATCCATATACTCTCTAGTAATAATTTTATTTGGTACGGTATTATTAATATTTTTGAGGAAAATAATCAATAAGAGTATTAATGTATCTTAACATTCAAAAACTAGTTAAATATTATAATAAGGATAATCCGATTATTAAAGAATTGGATTTCTCTGTTAAAAAAGGTGAGTTTGTTTCTTTTATAGGAGAAAGTGGTTCAGGGAAAACAACATTTCTTAAATGTTTAGCAGGTCTTGAAAAAATAAACTCAGGAAAGATAACTTTAAACAATAAGATTTTAAATGATAAAGATATATTTATAAAACCTCATCTTAGAAAAATTGGTTTTATTTTTCAAGATTATCCATTATTCCCTCATTTAAATGCTTTAGATAATATTAAAATAAATTTAAAGGAATCTTATTTCACAAATATTGATTACTATATAGACCTAATGGGATTAAGTAATCTTTTGAAAAGATTTCCTCATGAATTATCAGGAGGAGAGCAACAAAGAGTTTCAATTGCGAGAGCCCTTGTTAGAGAGCCTGATCTTCTTCTAATGGATGAGCCATTTAGTAATCTAGACTTTGCTATTAAATCTAAGATTCAGAATGAGATTTATAAGATTTTAAAAAAAACCAACACTACAACTATTCTTGTAACTCATGATATTAAAGATACTTTTGACATTTCGGATAAGCTATTAGTTTTTAAAGCAGGAATAGCTCAACAATATGATAATCCTGAGGAGATGTATTGTAACCCTGCCAATTGTTACTGCGCAAAAATGCTTGGAGAGCTTAATCAGATTCAAATTGAAAATAAGGAGTTTTACATTAGACCTGAAAAAATAAAAATCGTTAAAGATTCTAAATATAAAGTGAAGGTTGAAAAAATTTCTTTTGTTGGTAAAGAGTACAAAATCGAGGCTACTTTAAATGGTGATATAATTCACTTCTTCAGTAATAAAAATATTTCAAGTTCTAAGGACTTATTTGTTGATTTTAATAAAAATGATTTATTAGAATTTGATAAAAGGTGTAGTAACTACTTCACATAGAATATAGATATCTTATTTATAATCATTATAAATTACTGTAAATGAGTAATTTATAATCATTCTAAGGTTTATTTGCATTAATTTTATAAAAAATTATAAAAATGATTCAAACAGTTAATACATGTGTAAATTGTACAAACATGACAGAGTCATTAGTCTGTGCAAAACATAATGTAAAGGTTGAAGTTAATAATACATGTGGAGATCACACTGTTATTGATTAATTTTTCATAAGCATCTAATTTTACGATTTTTAATTTTTGACACATGCCTATCTATTTACAGTTAGTCACTTACCTTGTGGCAAAACTTTTAATATATTTACTCTGTAAATAATTGATAAGTTATGTTCCAGAATAAAATGTCATTGAGATTGAGAATATTTATCTCAATGATTCTGTTAGTATTTACAGCAACTTTGCTTGTTCTTGGATCGACATACTATCAGTATAGGACAGAGTCTGACCAGTATAACTCTTACAGACAAGAAAGAAAGGAAAGTCAATTAAAAAGGCAAGTAAACTATATAGTTAATAAATACAATCTTTCAGAAAATTATGATCTTTGGGAAGATTACCAATCTGATTTTGAGGAAATAACACGAATTCATAGCGTTGAATATTCAATATTTAAAATTGATGGAACCCCTCTTTTCTTCTCTTATCTTCCCCTAGATGTGATATCTAACAATTATTCTTTAGATAGTGATTTTTCAAGAATGTTAGTTTCTAATGAAGAAGGAAAATTTACTTCTGAGAACTCTACTGATGTTGGAAAGTTTCAGGCTTCTTACAGTGTTTTAAAAGATGACAAAGGAACAAAATATGCAATTTTATTTTTTCCATATTTTCAAGATGTATCATTCGCAGAAAGCGAGTTAAATGTTTTTCTATCGACCCTATATCAAATTTATTTTATAATGTTAGTTGTTGCAATTGTTCTAGCATATTTTATATCAAGGTTTGTAACAAGATCAATAGAGACAATAAGATTAAAAATTGGTCAAGCAGGATTATTAAAAAAGAACGAAAAAATATATCTGAATAATGCTACTAAAGAAATAGATAGTCTTGTAAATTCATACAATAAGATGATTGATGATCTTGAGGATAGTGCTGAAAGATTAGCCAAAACAGAAAGAGAACAGGCTTGGCAAGAAATGGCAAAACAAGTTGCACATGAAATTAAAAACCCACTTACACCTATGAGGCTTACTGTGCAAAGTTTTCAAAAAAACAGTAGTGTAGATTTTGTTAAAGATAAAAATAAAATAAATGATTTTTGCGAAACATTAATTGAACAAATTGATACTATGAGTAACGTTGCAACTTCATTTTCTGACTTTGCTACTCTCCCTAAGACTCAACTTGAAAAAACAGATGTTGTTGATGCAACTAGAAAAGCTGTTGAAATTTTTGAACAAAATAATATAACTTTTGAGACCTCAACTTCTAGTATTTTTATAAAGTTAGATAAGGCGCAGTGGATAAGAGTTATAACAAACTTGATTAAAAATAGTATACAAGCCATACCTCATGACAGGGAGCCTGATATTTTAGTTAAAATATCAGAAAACTCAAAAAATGTAAAAGTTTTAGTATCAGATAATGGGCTTGGTGTTTCAAAAATTAATCGTGAAAAGATTTTTGAACCAAAGTTTACAACCAAATCTGATGGTATGGGACTTGGACTTGGTATTGTAAGAAATATTATAAGTTCTCACAGAGGAAAAATCTCCTATAAATCCAAAAATAAAAAGGGAACAGACTTTACAATTACTTTACCAAAGTAGTTAGCAAAATTCATTGTAAGCCTGAACCAAATTTTGTGAAATCATATTAGCATCTCTACCCTCAATATGATGTCTTTCAACCATGTGTACTAATTCACCATCTTTAAAAAGAGCTATAGATGGAGATGAAGGTGGAAATGGTAACATTTCTTCTCTTGCAGCTTCAGTTGCTTCAATATCAAATCCAGCAAAAACTGTACAAAGATTATCAGGAGTAGACTCATTTGATAAGGACATAATTACTCCAGGTCTAGCATTTCTTGCAGCACATCCACAGACTGAGTTGACTACAATTAAAGTAGTTCCAGATTGAGATAGAGCATTTTTGACATCTTCTGACGATGTTAATTCTGAAAAACCTGAGTTTGTTAATTCAAGTTTAAATGGTTTTACGATTTCTTCTGGGTACATATTTTTTTTTACAAATATATAAAGAATACCAATTAATAATTTTAGATTAACTTATATTTAGGAATCAAAAATACTACTTGAAAAATAAACAACTAAAATACGATCTTGCATATTTAAAAATGGCTGAAGAGTGGTCTAAACTTTCATATTGTAAACGAAGACAAGTTGGAGCACTAATCGTAAAAGATAAAATGATTATTTCAGATGGGTATAATGGTACTCCTTCCGGATTTGAAAATATTTGTGAGGATGATGAGGGATATACTAAATGGTATGTTCTTCATGCTGAAGCTAATGCTATAGCAAAAGTGTCTGGTTCTACTCAATCAACAGAAGGAGCAACTCTTTATATCACATTATCTCCGTGTAGAGAATGCAGTAAATTAATCTTTCAATCGGGAATAAAAAGGGTTGTTTATTCCAAAAAATATAAAGATCAATCTGGAATTGATTTCCTTGCTAAGTCGGGAGTTGAGGTTGATTTTATTGAGATCTAGCTATTTATTTTTGTCTTTGATTCTTTTGGAAATCATTAATATCAAAATTAGTAGTAATGCACATAAAGAAAGTATAAAACAAATAAGTGCAATCTTGTTTTCATCATCTAATAAATTATAGATATTTAACTGTGTTAAATTAAATACTACTAACAAAATTGTTAAAAACAATAAAATTTTTTCTAGATTTTTCATTTTCAGATTGCAAACATAAGGTAAAAAATTTTCTTGAAGATATTTTTTTCTTTCATTTTAAAGCTGGAAAATAGGGGATATATTTTATAAAACTTAAGAAATTCTTGAATAAGAATTTTTTATTTTTTTAGTAAAAAAAATTATTTGAAAACATTTTTTTTCATTGTTAAAAACTTTATGTTAATGTTGAGAAAATCTACTTTCAATTTTCATTAATATTTTAAATATTTGAGGTTATGAATTTATCATAAACCAAAAAAAATTTAATTATGCAGCAAGAACCACTTTTACAAGAAAATAAAGATAGATTTGTAATCTTTCCAATTGAGCATCATGACATATGGGAATGGTATAAAAAATGTGAAGCCAGTTTTTGGACGGCTGAAGAGATTGATCTTCATCAAGATCTAAATGATTGGAGTTCAAAATTAAATGACGACGAGAGGTTTTTTATAAAACACATCCTCGCTTTTTTTGCTGCCTCAGATGGAATTGTTAATGAGAACTTAGCAGAAAATTTTGTAAATGAAGTTCAGTATTCTGAGGCAAAATTTTTCTATGGCTTTCAGATTATGATGGAGAATATTCATTCGGAAACATATTCTTTACTTATTGACACATATGTGAAAGATGATAAGGAAAAAGATACTTTATTTAAAGCTATAGAAAATTTCCCTGCAATTAAGAAGAAAGCTGACTGGGCTCTAAAATGGATTGAGTCAGATTCCTTTGCTGAAAGACTTATTGCTTTCGCTGGTGTTGAAGGAATATTTTTCTCAGGCTCATTCTGTTCAATTTTTTGGTTGAAAAAGAGAGGGCTTATGCCAGGATTAACTTTTTCTAACGAGTTAATTTCAAGAGATGAAGGTGTGCATTGTGATTTTGCAGTTCATCTTCATAATAATCATATTATTAATAAAGTACCAAAGGAAAGAATTAAAGAAATTTTAATAGATGCTCTTAATATAGAAAGAGAATTTATAACAGAATCNNTNCCAGTAAGTTTAATNGGNATGAATGCAAAANTAATGACNCAATATNTAGAATTTGTTACCGATAGACTTTTAGATCAGTTTGGATGTGAAAAAGAATTTAATGTTTCTAATCCATTCGACTTTATGGATATGATTAACCTTCAAGGTAAAACTAATTTCTTTGAGAAAAGAGTTTCAGAATATCAAAAAGCAGGTGTTCTAAATAATGATAAAAAAGAAGAGTCAAACTTTGATCTTGACGATGACTTCTAAAATAATCGTTTAGTTAATTTTTAATAAAAATGATATTATAAGTGTATGGCTATGTACGTGATTAAAAGGGACGGTAAGAAAGAGCCCATAATGTTTGATAAAATAACCGCAAGGATA
>FUFK010077904.1_pt1 | contig 24399 bp, 21 predicted proteins | sample 1021851 | NCBI WGS metagenome assembly FUFK01 (sample SAMEA51879418, study PRJEB19060) | metagenome | reverse complement strand
GAATCCTGGGGTATTTTCATGCAGCTGACCAACGTCCTCCGAGACGTTGGTGAAGACATCCAGCGAGACCGCGTCTACTTGCCGCTTGACGAACTTGAGCGCAATGACATGACCGAGCAGGAACTTGACGGAAAAATTGTCTTGAACAAGCATTGGGAGCCGTACTGCCGCCATTACGCTGCTCGTGCTCGCACCTACCTNGANGANGCCCGCGCCCTCTTGCCGNTNNTNCCNCGGCGNNCNCGCTACTCACCTGCNGCGATGATCGCNTTCTACGACAAGATCCTACGACAAATCGAAAAGCAGCAGGGCGACGTTTTCACCAAGCGTGTCAAACTCAACAAAGTGCAGAAAATCTCGCTTGCCGCTGCTGTTTATCTGCGCCACCGCTTCCTTCCAGGCTTCCTTGACCCCGTTTGGGGAGCGCTCGCACGAGTTGGACTCTTGCCCAGCGTTTGAGACTGCAACACCCAAAGCGGCTTGTCCTCAGTTGCGCTTTCTATTGGAGAAGAGCAACGCCCCAAGTACGGCGCAAAGAGAGAGGCTGACGCCAAATCCAGGGAGAGCACCAGTGTCTTCCTTTGCTGGCTCGGTGTTCATTTCGTCGGCGGTGTTGGAGTCTGAGGTCAAGTCATGGGTTATGCATCAAATCCGAACGTCCACTTGGGAGTTTATTGAACAACTTCACAACAAGTCACACAACCCTTACAAAAGGATATTTGCAGGTAATGCAGAGCGGTTATCATGCGAACTTGGCTGGTTACGGTGATTTTGATGGCCGTGGCGCTGTCGCCAATGCTCAATCAACCGGCGATGTTTGATGATTCAAGTCCCATCTCCCAGTCAAGCCCCCTCCAGGTCACCCTCTCTTCCACCTCCGGTTGGACAAGCGGTGGCGAGGACTTGACCATCACCGGGACGGGATTTAGAGACATCGCNGACAGGAACGTCAGTTACGACGGCATCAATCATCAGTGGACAAAAACGACCGCCGACTACACGGACGAATCGGGCCCGGAAAACGCCATTGTGGTGGACTCAAACGGACACGTGCACGTTGTCTACATCAACGGTGGAAACTACAAAATCATGCACGCTGAATTCGATGGTTCAATGTGGAACACGGCCGAGGTTGACAGCTGTGCGGGCAATTACTGCTGGGACGCCCACATGGTCATCGATGACAACGATGAACTCCACGTGGCCTACTCAGCCCAAGGCGAGAAACTCGTGTATCAGCACTACGACGGACAGGACTGGAACGGCGGTGTTGTCTCCCCCTCTGCCCGGTTTGCGCCGGTTGGCATCGCCGTTGACTCCAACAACCTCCCCCACATTTCTTACTCACAAACAGGCCAATGGTGCGGTAATGGACTTCGTCTTGCGTCGTATGACGGAAGCGCATGGACCACCCAGAGTATCGACTCTGGGTCAAACAAGGGTTGTGATTCCTCTATTGTCATTGACGAAAACGACCACATCTACATCGCCTACCAGGACCGAGACAATTCAAAACTGAAATTTGCAACCAACAAAAGCGGATCGTGGTTGAGTTATTCCCCCGACGCTTCCTCGTTTGGCAACAACATGTACCCCGGCTATGCCACCTCGTTGGCCATGGATGAACAGGGGCAGTTCCACATCGCACACTACGACAGCGATAACGAAGATTTGCGCTATTCGACGGGCGTACCCAACGGTCAATGGACCAACACCATCGTTGACGCATCGGGCAATACCGGTAAAAATCCCTCCATCGCCGTTGACGCTGCCGGCGATCTGCACATCGTCTACGCCAGTTGGTCAGGTTTTGATTTGAAGTACGCCACGCTCAAACCATCCTCATCTTCCTCTTGGCAGAAAAGCAACATTCAGACCCAAGACATGGTGGGTGATTCAAACGCCATCTTCATTGACAACGGGATGATTCACGTCGCCTACAGCGACGACTCCAACGACGTTCTGAAGTACGCCACCAAGTCAACGGGCGTTGTTGTTACCGACGAAATCACAGTTCAGTTCGGACAACTCGGTGCGGTCACAGGTGATGTGCTGGACGACGAGACCATCCAACTCACGACGCCATCGGTCGCCTCGCCCGGTGTGGTCACCGTCTCACTCATCGATGAGAACGGCGATGAGCACACGTTGGCGCCTTCCTTCGAATTCATCGACCAAAACGACCTCGACGGCGACGGCGTGGCCAACGCTGACGACGACTGCCCCGACGATGCAGGCACCTCGACTCAAGACCAAGTCGGATGCCCCGATGACGATAACGACGGCTATAGCAACGCTGGAGACGCCTTTCCAAACGACGCGAATGAATGGATGGACAGCGACGGTGATGGCGTAGGCGACAACGCTGACGCCTTCCCAAACAACGGATTTGAGCAATACGATTCCGATGGTGACGGTGTGGGCGACAACGCTGACGCCTTCCCGAACGACGCTTCGGAAACCCACGACACCGACGGCGACGGCGTGGGTGACAACGCCGATGCCTTCCCCTTGAACGCCTTTGAGCAACTCGATTCTGATGGAGATGGGGTCGGCGACAACACGGACGCCTTCCCCAACGACGCTTCAGAAACTCACGACACCGACGGTGATGGTGTGGGCGACAACTCGGACGCTTTCCCAAACGACGCTTCGGAAACCATGGACAGCGACGGCGACGGCGTTGGCGATAACGCAGATGTCTTCCCCAACGATGCCAACGAGAGTGACGACAGCGACGGCGACGGAGTTGGTGACAACGCCGACCAGTGTATTGACACGGAGCCGGGAGCCGTTGTTGACGCCACCGGATGTATTGTGGTGACGGATTCAGATGGAGATGGCGTGGCTGACGCGAACGACCAATGCCCCAACGAGAACGCCTCAGCCGCTGACGAGAACGGCGACGGGTGCCTTGACGACGACGACGGTGACGGTGTACTGAACGACGACGATGATTGCCCTTTTACCGACCTAGAGGAGACCGTGGATGCTGAAGGGTGCAGCGAGGGTCAACTCAGCGTGCTGGATGACGACAACGACGGCGTCTCGAACCTCAACGACCTTTGTCCCGATACCCCTGCAAATGTGAGCGTAGACGCCACGGGTTGTGCAGAGGAAGTTTCAGTTCAGGATGATGGCTCATCCTCTTTCTTGGATTCCTTCTTCTCAGGAGATAGGGGCCCCGTCACCACAACGGTTGGCATCGGTGCGATCTTGATTGCGCTGTTCGGCCTTCTCCAAACGAATGTGGTTGCGGCTTTGCTCCCAGAGACATTCCGCTGGGTGCAAGTGCTTCGCAACAACACCAAATTAACCAAGGAAGAAGAAAACGAGTTGACCTACCTGCAATCTCTGACCCAAGCCTACCACACCGATCCACAGGAGTTGGCTGACGAACTTGAACAGTTGCGAGGTGACCTAACTGCACGCTACACAAACAATGAGATCAAGAAGCAGACCCGAGAGAAACTCATGACCCTCATCGACGACCTGCTCGGCTCAACACCCGAACAGTTGAACCGAATTGCCCACAACGATGCCTACTTCGGGCTCGCCGGTGCCATCGATACCGAGGATCGTACGCAGTTGCTCAACGAAAAATTGGCCATGGCCGCTCCTGNTTCTTCGCCGGTCGCTCCTGCGTCTCCACCCCAGCAGGCCCCAAGCGGACCCGCCATCACAGCGGTGGGGACGGTCAAAGACGACGGCTATGAGTGGCTGGAGTGGCCTCAAGGTAGCGGTGAATGGTGGTACAGGCGCGCCCATTCGCAGACACAATGGAAGAAATGGGTATGACCCACAGAACGTCGCATCTGTAGAATCAAGCGTTTCGCGTGAAGGCTTGAATGCCCGTGATGTATCGGCCCAAAATCAGATTGTGAATGTCGTGCGTTCCTTCGTAAGTTTTTACCGACTCAAGGTTGGCCATGTGGCGCATGACGGGGTATTCGTCAAGAACACCGTTGGCCCCGTGAATGTCGCGCGAAACGCGTGCGATTTCAAGCGCAATGTCGACGTTGTTCATTTTGGCAAGCGAGATTTGTTCGGGGAACCACGACCCGTCGTCCTTTTTCTTACCGAGGTGGTAAGCAAGGAGTTGCCCTTTGGTGATTTCACGAAGCATCCACGCCAACTTGTTTTGGACGAGTTGGTAGGAAGCGATGGGGTGATCGAACTGGATGCGAGAGAGCGCGTAGGTCTTTGCGCTGTGGTAGCAGGCCATGGCCGAACCAAGCGCGCCCCAAGAGATGCCGTATCGGGCGTTGTTGAGGCAGGAAAACGGACCACGAAGGCCCTTCACGCCCGGTAGCATACGGTCCTTTGGAATCTTGCAGTCCTGGAACACCAGTTCGCTTGTCACGCTTGCTTTAAGCGAATGTTTGCCCTTCATTTCGGGAGCGCTGAAGCCTTCGTCGTTCTTCTCAACGATGAAGCCGCGAATCACGCCATCGAGTTTGGCCCAGACCACGGCGACGTCGGCGATGGTCCCGTTTGTGATCCACATTTTTGCACCGTTGAGCAGATAGTGGTCGCCCTTGTCCTCGGCTTTTGTGACCATGTCACCGGGGTTGGAACCGTAATCGGGCTCCGTNAGACCGAANCAACCGACCCACTCACCGGANGCCATTTTTGGAAGGTATTTCTCTTTCTGCTCCTCGGTTCCAAAGTCCCAAATGGGGTACATCGCCAACGAGCCCTGGACCGAAGCAAACGAGCGCAGACCGCTGTCGCCTCGTTCGAGCTCCTGGCAGATGAGCCCGTAAGCCACGTAGGACAGTCCAGGGCATCCGTAGCCTTTGAGCGGCGCACCCAGCACGCCCATCTCACCGAGGGCCACGCGCCACTCGTCGAGGAAGACGCCTTTTTCGCACGCATGTTCGATCTTTGGAATGACGGCTTCGTCAACCCATTCTCGAACCATGTCCCTGACCATGATTTCCTCTTCGGTCAGTAAACTTTCAACNTCGTAAAAATCGAGTCCTTCAAACGGCTCCATGCCCCACCCTCGATTCNAGGGCCACGCGGGTGCTTCATCAACATGTCTATTCGTGTGATAGAAAGGACAATGTCATTTCTTTCCGAACCGCCATTCNCGGTACTTTCGTTGCATCCAAGGGCTGTTCATGTAGATGAGGCCCAAAATGACGCCGGGCACGGAAATCGACACTGCGCCGAGGACCAAAACGTCGATGATGTTCATCTCCACCTCTTCAACGGCCGGGGAAAATTCCACGACATTGCCGAAGTCGGTGATGATGAAACCGCGATGCAGACCGGTCTCCCAGATCACGGACAGGCCACGACCGGCAATGATTTCGTCCCACTGTGCTGCATCCTCGGGAACAAGCACCGTGAACGAATCACCGCTCATGGGCATGTTTCGAACCACCCCGAGCGGNGCGAGATGAACCAGACTGGTCCCGTCGTGACCGCGTGAAACCGAGACATACTCGCCCAGAGGGAGGTCGATGCGAACGGGTGTTTGGACGGTTGACTGACGCGCATCAAGGGTGTTGATGCGCACGACGGAACTGGTGAGACCGCTTGCAAAACCAACGCATTCGTTGAGAACCGGGCTTGCACAGTCAATCCCAATCCACGTTTGTGCTGCGGTCTCTGCCAACCACCCCACGGCGTGGCCTTCATCGATGATGGCGATGCCGTCNTCCACGGTGGCCATGGCACACACGTTGTAGTTTCGGTGGCAGGAAACGTCCGTGACACGGCTCGTCCTTAGGTCCTCAAGCAGTTCAAACCCCGTGTGCTCGGCAAATTTCCACACGTCTCCGGTGGCGGAGGCAACGTAGGCAAAGTCCCCCCCGGGGCGCCACACGACCGAGGTCAAGGCCTTTCCGAGAACGGTGAACGTACCGTTTACGTACGTCACGCTGTGGTCGTAGGTGTCGTACCTCATCGCCAGACCGTCGTCTCCGACCAGCAACGCCGTGTTGCCTCGAGGGTGCCATGCGATGTCGTTGACCGTGGAGTTGCGTCCCGTGACCAGTTCAACGTCCATGCTTCGGTCGTCGGCCTGGCTCGCTGACAACAGCCTGGCGTACCCGTTCAGCCCACCGATCAACACGTCCTCCCCGCTCGGGGAAATTGCCCCGACGGTGATGCCCAAATCCGTGTCGCTCAGGGTTCCTTGGTGCTCCAACTCGACCCGTGAGGTCAGATCTGCGGAAGTGAGGGGGAGCATCAGCACGAGGACCATCCCGAGGGCCACCCATCCAGTCCCTCGCATGGATTTGCGACCCCGCACGCCGTCAAAACATCTCCCATTCGCAGGCTTGCAACAAGAAGGCGGGACGGTGGGCTTATGAGACCCCAACCGTTGCCTCAGCCATGGAGCGATTCGCCGTCAAACGCGGTCTGGTAAAATCGATGGGCGGGAACGCAGGCTTGGCCAAGATGGCCACGTCGTATTTTGAAAACATCAACGTCGATTCGGAAGGTGTCTTCACGGGCTCGTACGGTTTGTTGGTAAGCGTCCAAGGTTTCTACGACGAGAACGGCAAGCTCGCCGTTGACGTGGTACAGCTCAAAGGTGCCGACCTCGCTGATTTCTTGGATTCCGATGAAGGCCCGCAAAAAGCCATGGAGTCCCGAAAGCGATGGTCCGGCTTCCTTGACGAAGCAACGGGATACAACGCGAAACAGCGAGGGGACAAAGCCAAAGAGGAAGCAAAGAAATTTTCCAAGGCAAAATCCGCCATCAAAATGGCTCACAAGTCCATGGAATTGATGAAAAACTTGGACCAAGACACCATTGACCAAGCACATGCACTCATTGCTTCGCTTGAAGAAATGATCGAGGCCGGCAATCCTCCTTCGGAAACCCAAGTCAAGAAATTGGACAAATTGTTTTGAGGTGGTTGCATGGCCTCAAAGCAAGACATCCCTGCCTTGCTGACGACCAAAGACGGCTATGCACAACTGAATCCTGAACTTTCAAATCGCTTGCACACCATGGTTGACCACGTCGAAGAAGCGGTTGGAGTGGAGCACCTCATCCATGCGCTCCGCGACGGCACTTCGCACGGAGGCGACGGTGTGCTGAGGTGCTACGTCGGTTTCGAGCCGAGCGGAAAGGCCCACATCGGCTGGAAGGTGTTGGCCCTTCAGTTGCGTCGAATGCTCGATGCAAACGCCAACGTGATGGTTTTTCTGGCCGACTGGCACGCATGGGTCAACGACAAATTCAACGGCGACATGGACGCCATCAAAACAACCGGTGAGTACATGCAGGAGACGTTTCGCTCGCTGCTCAACCACCCTCCCGAAGGTGACGGTCCCGGTGAATTACGCTTCAAGTGGGCCTCGGAATTGATGGAGTCGGGAGCGTACTGGGCGCGTGTGCTCCGATGCTCCAAAGGAGCAACACTGGCCATGGTCCGCAAAACATTCACCATCATGGGCCGCGACGAAGCGTCCTCGGACCACGACCTTTCGAAGTTCTACTACCCTGCCATGCAGGCTGCCGACATTTTTGAGATGGACATCGACGTTGCTCTGGGCGGCATGGATCAGCGCAAGGCGCACATGTTCATGCGAGACGTCGCTTCAAAGTACGGTTGGAAAAAGGCCACGTGTCTTCACACGCCGATCATCTCGTCCCTGAAGACGTCGGGCGCACGAATGGAGTCGTTCGACCACAAGATGTCAAAATCCGACCCGAACGGAGCGTTGTTGCTTCACGACACGCCCGAGCAAATTCGTAAGAAAATGCGGAAAGCGTACATTTCCCCCGACGACCCGGAATCACCCGTCTACGAACTGGCTGAACACATTCTTCTCCCCGAATTCGGGGCCATTCACGTGACGCCCAATCCGAAGTTCGGTGAACCCAGCACATGGACCAGCTTGGAATCGTTCCGAGCGGCCGTGATGGACGGCACGCTCCACCCCCTGGACGCTAAATTTGGCGTTGCTGACGGTCTGGCCAAAGGTCTGGAGCAACTGTCTGCGTATTTTGAACAGCATCCAGAAACGCTGGACCGTGTCACGGAACTCATGAACCGTTGAGGTCAATCCTCGAGGTGGAGTTCTTCCACGCTGATGATGTCGATGGAGAGCAACCTTCGGGTGTCCTTTGCAAACGTGCGGTCCGGAACCGGTTGGACCCGGACGATACCGTTGATTCGAGCGTAGGGGAAGTCCCCCACCTGATCCACCAAGTCGTCGGACACCGTTCCAATGATTTGGTTTCGTGAGGATGTGCTGATGAGGTGATGCTCTTTGTTGTAGGTGATCTGACTCATGCTGATGTCTTGAACGTCCTCGTATTTGCACTCCTCGATGACCATGCGAAAGTTTGGCTGTGGGTTGAACAGACCCATTGGTATGTCGTCCGTGTCCTTTCCCTCCCAGACCTTTTTGAGGCACGGAACGCACACAAACGGGCTTTCTCGCTCTCGAGCGCGACGCTGCTTGACTTCGGTTGTTGAGCCGCAATCCCTGCACTCGTACTTGGCCAGTTTGAGCCAACCGTACGGTTGTGAGACATCGTTGATCTTCACGTCCAAACACACCAAGTCGTTGCGATCCCTCATGCGCAACTCGTCCACCCTGTTGAGGTAGTTTTCCGAAAGCCCGACCACCCTGAGGACGGGGCGCGTGGGAATGTTGTGAGCGTCAAACTGTTCTCGCATGATGCGGGAGCCGAGCTCGAGCGCACGGGTGGGGTTTTCGTGAAACAAACGGCGGAGCGTGGGTTGCTGGTCGACCAGGTTGTGCTGGATGTGGAACCCGTGAACACTGTCTTCGAGGCCCTCCAAACGAGCAATGTCCGAAACGTAGTGCGTCTCAACAATGTCCCGCCATTCGCGCAGGACATCCTGCTCTTCGGGCTCGAGGTCAACCTTTTCTGTGGGTGGCATGGAGTTTCCCCGCTGGTGGGACGGTTCATAATACAACCGGCACCGCCGAAAGTTCGGCACAAACACAGCGCCTGACGGCGATGAGGCAAGGTTCATGAGGCGAGCCATGGTGAGGCGTTTTGAAGAGTGAGCTGATTTCATGCCAAACATCGTTGTCCTCGTCAAACAAGTTCCCGACACCAACGCAAAAATCGTCGTCAACGGCGACCGTGTCGACCTTTCATCGGTCAAGATGGTCATGAGCCCGTACGACGAATTTGCCGTGGAGACCGCCCTCAAGCACAAAGAAGCCGGCGGCGGGGAAGTCACCGCCCTCACGGTCGGTGGCACCGGAGCCGAGAAGATCCTCAAGGACGCCAAGGCCATCGGTGTTGACCACATCGTGCGCGTGGACGCCGAAGCAGAGATGGATTCCAACGCCCTCCAGTCCGTTCTTGCAAAAGCCGTTGCCGACCTTGGTGCTGAAGTGGTGTACTGCGGCAAGTCCGCTGCCGACACGGGTGCGGGTTCAACGGGCCCCGGTCTCGCAGAGCGCCTGGGCTGGGCGTCCGTGTCCAACATCGTTGGAGCCTCGTTTGACGGAGGGCTCAGCGTCGTTGCACCAAGCGGTGGAGGAAACGCAAAGCTCAGCGTGCCTCTTCCGGCCGTCGTTTCCTGCGACAAAGGCGACCTCAAGGTTCGAAAGCCCAACGTCAAAGGCATCATGCAAGCAAAGCGAGCGTCCGTCGATGTCCACTCTATAGAGGTTCCAGCTTCATCTGTTTTCATCGTCAATCACGCCCTTCCACCCGCCAAACCGGCGGGGAAAAGCTACGAGGGCGGTGCTGCCGCCGCTGAAGTGGCCCAACTGCTTCGAGACGAAGCCAACGTTCTATGAGGTGAAACCATGACACAAACGATCGTAATTGCAGAAATGAACAACAACACCGTCCACCCCAGCACCGCCGAACTGGTGAGCGCTGCGATGACCATGGGCGGAGCGCCCACCATCGTCGTTCCGTGCACCGACGCAGGTCAAGCCGGTGGCGCAGCCAACATGGGTGGAGCCAACATCATTGCAGCCAAATCCGACGCCTTTGCTCACTACGACGCAAGCGCTTGGGCGGCAGCCCTCGACGCCGTGGTCCCGCAAGGCACCGTCCTGACGGGTGCGAGTCCACAATCGAAGGACATGGCTGCCCGTCTGGCCGCTCGACGGAGCCTCTCCGTCGTGCAGGACGCCGTTCAAATCAATGGAAACCAAATCACGTCGCCGGTTTACAGCGGAAAAGCCATGCAAACCGTTGCCGTGAACGGCCCCGCCGTCGTTTCGGTCCGCTCAAACGTCTTTGCCCCCGCTCAGGGTGGCGCCACGGACGTGTCGGTTCTCGACACGACGGGAGACGTAGCGACATCGGTTCAGGAATTCATGGCCCGCGCCTCCGAGCGACTCGACGTCAGCGAAGCGAACATCATCATCTCAGGAGGCCGAGGCATGGGATCGCCCGACAATTTTTCCCAATTGGAAGCCATTGCAGACACCATCGGCGCAGCCGTGGGTGCTTCTCGCGCCGCCGTTGACACATGGGACGCCATCCCGCATTCCATGCAGGTCGGCCAAACAGGAAAGACGGTGAACCCCAACCTCTACATCGCCGTGGGCATCTCCGGCGCCATCCAGCATCTCGCTGGCATGCGCTCCTCGAAGTACATCGTTGCCATCAACAAAGACGCCGACGCCCCCATCTTCCAGCACGCTGACTACGGAATCGTAGCCACGTGGGAAGAGGCGCTTCCCGTCCTTCACACCAGCCTGAAAGGCATGATGGGCTGATCAGGCATATTTCCCGAAGCCGTACGTGCCCCCGGCACCTGCACCGTCGCCAACAAAGGGGTTCGTCCGTTTTTCATGACCGATGGTCGTAAGGGGCCCGTGGCCCGGGTGGACGACGGTGGATTCGTCCAGGGGCCAAAGTTGCGTGTGAATGGAACGGGCAAGGAGATCAAAGTCCCCTCCTGAATTGGCGATGTCGGTGCGACCGACGGAACCTGCGAACAGCGTGTCGCCGACGAACACATGATCGGGGCCTTCCTCCACGGTGAGAAGAAGGCAGCAACCGCCGAGGGTGTGTCCAGGTGTGTGCAGAATCTTCAGTTCAATTGAGCCGAAGGTGTAGGTTTCGTCCGCTTCAAACGCGCGGTCGGCAACCGCCGGTTCGGGCAACGTCAGTCCGTAGCGTCGGCCCGAGGCCTGTGCGAGGGTTTGCAGAAAGTTGTCATCGGGATGCAGGTACCAGTCAACCTGGTAGTGATCTCGGAGTTCCGGGATGAACCCGCTGTGGTCAAAATGAGCGTGGGTGTTGACCAGCGCAACGACCTTCCGACCTGGAAGACCGAGTTCGTGTGCTGCTTCAGCGTTTTCTGGGCCTGTGGTCCAGTTGGGCCCGGGGCCTCGATACCCGTCGATCCATTCGATGATGCGTTGCGGTTCGTCGCCGCCGTCGATGATGATGGTGTCGCCGCTCGTTCGGTCGGTGACCACAGAGCATCGCATCTGAAGCGGACCGACAAAAAAATGCTCGATCCACGGTTCGGTCAGTCCCATGATGATGCAACTCCTGTCTCCTTCATGAGGTTGAGCCATCAACGATGGCCACGCTCAACGAATCGGTGGTCCACGAACCCTCCCGATCGACCACGCGCAACTCAAACCGGTGGTTTCCCACGGGAAGTTTGAGGTTGACCTGAGGTCCCGTCGCAAGTTCCCGACCGTGTTCGTCGTGCCACGCCCATCGTTCGATTTGTTCGTGCGGGTCGTACGACCCGCGCCCGTCGAGGAGCACAACGCACGTGCCGTCCACCTCGGCCACATGACGCTGATCGTCACCCGCCACTGCTCGCGGGGGAATGCGTTCAGAAACGTTTGCTGAGAGAGCGTCCATGAGCTGCTCCTCCTCTTCAAGGGTCAATTCTTCAACACCGCTGAGCGCCTCGAGCAAATCCGATTCATCCAACACCGCCGTGCGGTCGATCGATGTCGGCTGGGCTTCCCCCATGGCAGCGAGCAACGATGCCGAGGCGACATCATCGGCAGGTTCGACAAACGAGGCTCGCTCCTCGTCGGTCAACAGGTTGAGCACCGCCTCTTGGTCGTCGGCGTACAACGCCTCCGCGGTGATGGCGACGGATTCGTTTGTGGTTTGGAACCACAAGGTCAACTCAGCGTCGTCGAGTTCGACGACGTCCTGGTTCAAATCAATGAATCCAACGGGCTCGGGTGAAGTGTAGTCGTTCTGGTCGTCGCCTGCAAACACCAACGCATTCAGGCCTTGGTGGTGCGCGAGGAGATGAGGCATGCCCTGATGTTCGGCCTTCCACATCACCTCGGCATCCGCACCATGGATGTAAAACCACGAACTCGCAACGACCTGCTTGCCGTGCTCGAAGCAAGACAAAATCGGGTGGTTCGTTTCCAGAACAAGGTCCATTCGACCGTCATCGTGGAGCCGATGTACGCTGCCGTCGTCAAACCCCAGCACGGCTCCAGAAGGAGCAGTGTTTGAAGTAAGTAAACGCATACGAAGGTCTTTCCGAACGAGCAGTTCGTCCTTCACCCACAATTCAAATTCAATGGCTTCTTCATCGCCGGCCACCAATGCATGGCCTTCCCGAGTGAGAAAAAACCCGCCTGTCCCCGTCAATCCAACGCCCGTGATTCGCTCCCCGTGATCGCCGCGAGGTGGACGTCGCCACACGACGTTGGACTCATCAAAAGCGACGACGGACCCGGTCTGCTCTGCGACGTAAACACGGTGTTCATGCACGGCGATGTGAAGGACATCGCCCAGCCCGAAGCGGTTTGAGAGGTTGATTTGATCTCGTTGGTACTGAACCAGCACCACCTCACCCATCCCGGTGAGCAGCACCAGTTTCAGCCCCATGGCGATGCAGTGTTGAACCCCTCCATCGATGTCCTGCGTTTCAACGGGGTTGCCCTCATCGTCGTGGAAGGTCAGGTGACCGATTTCGTCGCCAACAACAATCATCGAGCGATGGTGGGCCAAAAACGAAACNTCGTTTGGCACCGAAACCGTGGTGATGGGTCCAAGTTCTCCTCCTGCATCCAGCGTCGCCCACTTCACGGTTCGGCTGCCTTCGGCCCATGCGATGCATGCGGACGTCTCGTCCACGACCAAATGCTTGACTTTGGCGTCCGGCCGGACCAGCGAAACGACGCGACGCGTGGACACCATGGTCGGTGCTTGCTCAACCCGTTGAAAAGAACTCGCTTGCGTTGAGCGATGCTCAGAGGTCGTCGTCGTTGTGGAGGTCAATGACAGCATCATCGGCGTGCGACTGACCCTTCGCAGCGTCGTTTCGTGCGTTGTCCAACCGCTCGAGGTAGACGTCATCAATGTCCCCGGTCACGTATTCTCCGTTGAAACAACTCGAATCGAAGCCGAGGACCTCGGAGCCATCCTGGAGCGTGGTCTCCACCAGGTCTTCGAGGGTTTGGTAAAACAAACGGTCGCTGCCAATGGTCTGATTGATTTCATCGATCGTTCGACCGTTGGCGATGAATTCGTTTACAGCCGGCATGTCGATGCCGTACACGTTGGGGTGACGAACCGGAGGTGCGGCCGATGCAAAGTACACTTTGTTGGAGCCCACTTCCCGGGCCATTTCAATGATCTGAGCGCTGGTGGTGCCGCGCACAATTGAGTCGTCCACGAGCAGGACGTTCTTCCCTCTGAATTCGTTCTCAATGGCGTTGAGCTTGCGACGAACCGATTTTTCACGCATGGCCTGGCCCGGCATGATGAACGTACGACCGACGTAGCGGTTTTTGACGAAACCTTCTCTGTAAGGGACATTGAGGGCCTTGGCCATTTGAAGAGCAGCAATCCTTCCGGAGTCGGGGATGGGGATGACCACATCGATGTCGTGGTCCGGCCAGGATTCCATCAGTCGCTCTGCCAATCGCTGGCCTTGGTTCAGTCGAGATTGATACACCGACATACCATCGATGACCGAGTCGGGTCGTGCGAAGTAAACGTGTTCAAAGATGCACGGCGTGTACCCGGCTGGCTTGGAGCACTGTCGCGTGAAAACATGGCCCGATGAGCTGATGAAAATGGCCTCGCCGGGACGCACGTCTCGTACGATTTCAAAGCCCAACGCCGTGATGGCCACGCTCTCGCTGGCGACAATGTATTCGGTTTGGCCTTCGATTTCTCGTTTCCCGTACACGAGGGGACGGATTCCGTTGGGGTCCCGGAAGGCAAGAAGGCCGTATCCGGCGATGACCGACACGCAAGCGTAGCCGCCTCGTACGCGATCGTTGACCGCTCCAACCGCACCGAACACCGTTTCGATGTTCATGTGAGGGTCCCCCTGAATGTTGAGGGCCGTGCTCCGCTGGCCGAGTTCAACCGCCAGAGCGTTCAGCAACAACTCGGAGTCGCTTGTGGTGTTGACGTGTCGCATGCATTCGTTGCGCAAATAACGACCGAGTTCCTCAGCGTTGGTCAGGTTCCCGTTGTGGGCCAAGGCGATGCCGTAGGGGGAATTGACGTAGAAAGGTTGAGCCTCTGCTCGGGAAGATGAGCCCGCCGTTGGGTAGCGTACATGTCCGATGCCCACGTTGCCTTCCAGGCGGAGCATGTGTCGCTTGTAGAACACATCGGAGACGAGGCCGTTTGATTTACGCAGACGAAAATGACCACCGGTATCGGTCAGGATACCAGCGGCGTCTTGACCTCGATGTTGAAGGACGGTGAGCCCGTCGTACAGCAACTGATTCACGTGAGAATTCGGTTGACCGACGATACCAAGGATGCCGCACATGGGTTCGCCCGGTTTGAAGGAAAACGAGGTTGTTTCTTATCGTTGCGATGGGAAGGCATCACGCCTTTGGACGATGCGTCTTCTTGGACCAGCTGTATTTCCTGATCTTGGAGGTCTTGCCGTATCCGCATGCGGCGCAAACGCCTTTTTGCTTGTGGTAGGCGTTACGTCCGCACCTTCGGCATCGAATGTGGGTGGTCTTTTGTCGACGACCCATGGATGGCGTACCTTTGGACATAGCCTCACCCGAACGAGTTGCCCACCGACCTCCCCCTTATGAAATCAACGGCACACTTCGAGAGGCGATTCACTCCTCCTCAAAGTGAACGGTGCGTTTTGGCCCGCTCATCAGACTTGAGAACAGCGTCCCAAAAACAATCACGGCGGCCATGGCTAAAGCAATCATCGTGGTCCCAAACCGAACGATGTTCGACAGCGCCTGAGCCCGCACCGACCCGTTGTCCTCCATCAGCAGTTCACCTTGGGACAGGAAAAACACCGTTAATCCAACGCCAAGTGCGACGCTCAGACACATGCCCAGAAGCGGGGCAATCGGGCGTTTTCGTGCGTCGCCGTACACGACGAGGGTGAGAAGAAGGACGAACGAAACGAGCGTGAACGCCGTCAGCAGAGCGTTTGCGAATCGAACCGGTGCTCCTTCGGCAAAGCCTCCGGAGAGCATGGAAACCAAGGTGACGGCGACCACCATCGGTAGGACCACATGGGCGCCGAGGCGAACCAGCGTGCGGCCCGATGAACCGTCATTCATCTTCCGAACCACCTCTCAAATTTTGTGCGATCGTGCGCCCGGCTTGCTCGAGCTGTGCGGCGTTTGGAGGGTCCAACCGCTCGGGCGCTGGCTGCTGCGATTCGTAAACCGCCAAAACCACGGCGAAAAGAAGCACGGCAACGGCGGTACCGACCAGCGCACCAAAGATGTCAGCGGCTGCGAGCAACACCTCCTCCGCAAAAACACCCTTCGCCACGTTGGGACCGTCGTTGGTCGCTCCAAGGAGCAAAAGAAGACCTGCAAACACAGCCACCAGCAGCATCAATTGTTGCTCTCGCTGCCGTTCTTCACCGATGAGGCCTACCAGGACGTGTGCACCGCACGCACCGGCGAGGGTTCCCAGAAGCATGGTGGGCCAGAAAATCAGCCAGTATCGATTGACGGTGTCTGGATAGGTCGGCGTGATCGTCCCCCAATGCATCGCTTCGAGCCACAGCACGCCAACGATGACCATCACCACACCAACGTTACGATCCGTTCGTGTGAGGCGTCCGACGGGAACGTTACCCGCGAACGTGATCTGGTAGAAGCCAACCCCCAACAGAACGGCCGGTCCAATCAAACTGCCCAAGAGGTGCCCAAACGCACTGGACGGAGAAAACGAGAGCGTCCACGGCGTGGCCAACAAAGACAGCAACCCGAGCGCAGCGAGGATGGCGCCGAGACGACGTTGCCAGCCAACTTTGGAAAAGAAACCGACCAATGAACCGCACAGAAGGAACAGACCGGCAAGCCAGAAGAAAACGAAGGCTTGCGTCGCCTCTTCCATGATGGATGGAAACAACCTCAATTTATAGAGAATCCCTCCGTCCTTACCGCAGTGGGTTGATTGTCTTCAAAACGCATGGCGGAGGGCATAAATACCCCACCTCTGTGGGCTGAACGCTTAGGTGTTCACATGGTGAAGCGACCCCGTCAAGTTATGCGCTACAGCCCATCCGCTGGCAAGCACACCCTCCACACCGTCGAGCGCGTGAAGAAAAAGCGTGCTTCTGAACTGCGCTGGGGTCAGCGACGCTTTCGCCGGGTCATGGCAGGTTACCGAGGTTTCCCTCGTCCAAAGCCCGACGGTCGGGAAAAACCCACCAAGCGCGTGAACATTCTGTACCGATGCACGGAGACGGGCAAGGCCCACTACGCTCCTTGCAAGCGTGCCAAGAAATTCGAACTCGTCGACCGCTGAGGTGAATCACATGGCCAACTATTTCCTCCGAGTAAGCTGCCGAGATTGCGGAAGCGAATCCATCATTTTTTCCCGAGCCACCACCTCCATTGCTTGCGGCGTTTGCAGTGCAACGTTGACCAAGCCGGCAGGTGGAAAGGCCGACCTCGTTGGATGCACCGTTGTTGAAGCGTTGAATTGAGGAGGTTGAACCTCCATGGTCAACCAACAAGGCGCCGCACCCGAAGAAGGTGAACTCGTCGTTGCCACCATCACCAACGTCAAGCAGAACGGTGCGTACGCCGACCTTGACGAGTTTGAGGGCATTGAAGGCTTCATTTTCATCGGGGAGATCGCATCCGGCTGGGTGAAGAACATTCGCGGCTTCGTCCGAGAAGGGCAGCGCGTGATCTGCAAAGTGATGCGAACCCGGCGGGACGGGACGTCGCTAGAGCTCTCCCTCAAATCGGTTTCAGAAGAGCGACGCAGAGACCGTCTCCAGGAATGGAAAAACGAACAGCGCGCCCAACAACTCCTGAAGGTCCTCGGAGAGAAGGTGGGATGGACCGAGGACGACATCACCGAACAATCCACCGAGTTGGCTGAGGCCTTTGGTGGCGTGTACGCTGCGTTTGAAGAAGCTGCCATGCAAGAGGGTGCGCTGGAAAACGCCGGATTTGAAGGCGATTGGTTGGCGCCNTTCGTCGAGNTGGCCGTTGAAAACATCATCCCTCCCTTTGTAGAGGTTCGAGGCACGCTCAACCTGAGCATCAACGCCACCGACGGCATTTCCGTCATTCGGACCGCTTTGGAAGCGGCCGAATCCCTGTCCAACGAAGACGAAGAGATCGACGTCAAGTGCTTCTACGACGGTGCCCCGGCCTATCGCATTGAGTTGCGAGCCCCTGACTTCAAAATCGCCGAGACCATGTGGGAACAAGCCACACAAGCCGTGGTGAACCACATGGTCGCCTCCGGCGGTGAAGCCGACGCCCAGCGAGAGTGAGCGCATGGCCAAACAACGCATGCAGCAATGCCTCTCCTGCGGCGCCTTTTGCCTCACCGTCGTTTGCCCGATTTGCGGGGGACAGGCACAGGCCGCCGCTCCGCTCAAATGGTCGCCAGAGGACCACCGCGCTGCGCTTCGTCGAAAAATGAACGGNGTTGAGAAAAAGGACTGGCCTCAAAAACTCGCCAGCCTGCCAAGCCTCGAACAAATGGAAGCGATGCGTGTGGTGGAGGAAGAATAACCGGCACGCACAAACCCTTCGAAAACCGATGTGCTCCGCTTTGATTTGATGTGAAACATTATAGCGCGTGTTGACCGGTTCAGCGGTTCATGACACTGCGGGTTGAATGGAAAAACGGTGTCCAAGATCTGCCTGAAAAGGCCACGGTTCTCATCGCCTTTCCCGGCGTTGGAAACATGGGCAAGGTAGCGGTCGATTCGATCTGCACGTTGGAGGACAGCCTTGAGATTGCACGGCTTCACCCCGTTGGATTGCCGCCGCACGCAGAACTCGACGAGGACGGTCTGCTCGCACCGCCTCATCTCTCCCTCAGTGTTGTTCGAACGGGTGGTGAGGAACCGCTGTTGACCTTGACGGGGAAAGCTCAGCCCAACGACCCGGCTCTCCAGTCCAACCTTGCACGGGAACTCATGATGTTCTTCGAGCAGCACGGCACGACGACGGTGCTGGTGCTGGCTGGAATGATCGACAAGCCCGAGATCAAGGAAACGTTCGCCGTCGCCAGTTCAGCGTCGTTCCGCATTGACATGGAGACCATGGGCGTTGACGTACGTCGAGACGAACCAAGATCGGGTGCGATTGGCGTCGCCGCATTGTTGGCGTCCATGGGCCCGCTGTACGGCATCAACTCAGCGTGCATCATCGGCACCACGGTCGGCAGCAGCGGGGACATTTTGGGGTCGCAACGACTGATTGAGCACCTTGAACGATGGTTTGGGTTCGGACTGACCGTGCCCACCAACGGCAGTGAATGGCTTCGCGAACGTCTTGAGGCAAGAGCGCCGACCGTGAAGAGCGACCTTGTCAAGGAAATGACCGCATCCCACGATGCGTTCTACATGTGATTTGAGAGCGCCGAGAGAGGGATTTGAACCCCCGCGTCCAAGGGACAGTGGATTTCGAATCCACCGCAATACCGGGCTATGCGACCTCGGCTCTGCCCCCCGCCTCATGCGCCACGGTCATAAGCATGATGTTTCACCGGCGTGTCATGGAGGTTCACTTCCACGGCAAGGACGTTGACATCGTTGTGGAGGTGAAGGAGGGCGACACCGTACGAACGGCGTTGCAGGCTGCTGGTGTGCTTCCTTCCATGGTCATCGTAAGCCACGATGGAACGGTGTTGCCTCACTCCACGCCGCTGAATCAACCGGTTCAACTGCTGGTGACGACGATCTCATCGGGCGGTTGAACGGTCCACCCGCTCAACAATTTGCAACCGCGAATTTCTGGTGTAGTCACCTCGAACCTCGGTGGCCCAGGCATCCAAGCCGAGGTTGGCCAGCACGACCACATCCCCAACCTCCAGCATGGAGTATTGGTGGTTCCAATCATCGGCCCAGCCTTCGACCTTGCAGGCCCCGGTGTGGTCCATCACCATCATGCCTTTTCTCGACCATGGCTTGCCGGTTTTTCCGACCCCACTCTTTTCGTAGGTGTAGACGACGGTACCTCCGATGTTGTGTTTGGCCTGAAAATCAAACAGGTCGCTCGATTCGACACCATCATCGTCATCGGCCACCAACGAGGAAAACGGGTCCATTTTCAACACGATTTCGCCTTTCCAGTTGACGGTGAAGACCGCATCTTTGAGCAGCACCTTCATGCCTTTCATGGCCGGAACAGCCACGGTTGGCGACCCGTCGGATTGAGCGGTCGCAATCACCTGGATGTGGGCTGTGTTGGTGCCCTGTTTCAGCGTCATCTTGAGGGGGACCCCATCCTTGACGTAGCCGACACTGAACAATTCGCCCCGCACCGTGGCCCGCGGATTGAGTTCCCCAATCTGCTGCAACGGCGTCCGCTGACTTGAACCCGGCAGTTGAATCGAGGACGACAGGCGGCGCTCGTCCGTTCCTTCGCCCCCCGGGCAAATCGAACGCCAATCGCAGCGTTCGCATCGAACCTCGTCGGGCGCATCAACCGGCACGCCTCCGGCGGAAAAACCGCGAACGGGGCGGGGTTCCGGAGGGCAACCTTCCAAGGTTGGTGTTTCTGCCTTTAGACGATGCCACAACGCTTCCATGTTCGCCTCGATGACCTCCATTTGCTCCACATTCGGCACGGGGACCGTTTTGATGCTTGGATGGCCAAGGTACCAGATTTGGAGGCCTTCCACACGCTGGTTGCGGTCGTGGGTTGCGTGCCACAACATGGCGTAAATCTTCAATTGCTCAACGTAATCTCCCGACCGGTCGTTGGCCCCAACACTGGCTTTCAGGTCCACGATGACGGGGGCGCCTGTCCAACGATAAACGAGGTCGTATTCACCCTGGAACCAATGGTCGGGATGGACGGCGTTCATCGTAAACGCTGGAGCATCGGGGTCGACAAACCAGGGTCGTGCAACCTCCCATGCTTCCGTCCACGACATGTCTCCATCGCTGGCAAGCGGATGCGGTCCTGGAAACGATTCGTAAGGGAACCCGTCNGGCGAAGGCCATGGCCCACGCTCACCTCTTCGCCATCGATCGAGGCCAGGTCCACCTCCGGCCTGACGGCATCGCTCCACTTCACCGAGGTGGAAACGCAGCGCGTTCAGCACCATTTCCAGGCAACGCTCCTGATCGACCTCAGCCCAGTCGCCCGACCGTCGCTCATCGTTTTCCCAAAGCGTGCGCATCCGTTCAAGTGCAGGGGGCAGGTGGTGGCGTCCACGTTGGAGAGCCCACGCCTCAAGATCGTCCAGCGACTGCGGGCGCTCGTTTGGAAAGAGCGGCATCAGGCCGCTTGCAGGCCATGAGCGTTCGGCGGCCGATATTGGCGTTCCATCATCCTTGTAAGGGGATGCTTCCAACGCCTCTGGACTCGACGATGCCACCACGAAGCCGGGAGATTCTCGGAGCACGCGACACACGGCTTCTTCCACGGCACGTCCAACGAACAGAACGGGGATTTGGGGCATTTTGAATCGGTAGACCTTCTGGTAAAACCAAAGGCGAGGGCACGCCTCGTAGGTGTTGGCTTGGCTTGCCGACATGCGGTTGTACGGACCGACCGAGTCCTGTTCTGCAACGGGCATTCGGACGGGCATGGCGTTCACACACCAGCCACTCTTTTTGAAGCCTGAGTGCGGCAACGACGGTCAGCGATTGGAGAAGGTTTCCAAACGGGTTTTTCGGTTGTCGATTCGAAGCTGAAGAATCCCAGAACGCCAACCCAACTCCACGCCCGTCATGGCCAATCCATCGCCCGGTCGCAACGCAAGGAGGCGCTGATTGATGCTCGCTCCGAAGGCCACCACTTCGGCGATGTGTTGGCCGTCCCAAAGCATGAGCGACACCATGCTCCAAGGTTTGCCGTCCAAACGAACGCCGGAGCGCCGCCGTGCGGAAAGCACGTGGCCTTTGACGTTGGCTCGGGTTCTGAGCAAGCCAAGACGTGTCAGGGTCGGCATGTCTTCGTTCTCGATTTCAGAGCGGATCACCAGGCGGCTTGAACCGTGAACGTACAGGCGAGCCTGGTCGCGCCACACGCCGGGCAGCGCATCGAAAAGGACGACCTCGCGCTCCAACGAATCGTGAAGGGAGGGGAACGCACCGGGTTCACTTTCCTCAACGGTGATGTGCTGGTCCCCCACCACCAAGACAGCACCAAGAACGGGTTCTGCGAAATGGTTCGGCATCGGGCCCCAGGCGCCCGTCAGACGACCGCTCACGGCGACGCGACCTTGGACTTCACCCAGCGGTGCGTAGGGGGACCGCATTGACACGCTGGGCAGGTCTTTGATCCATGCAAGATGCTCGGGGACCGTCCAATGGCCTTCGGCAGAACGTCCCACGCCGCACCACTGACAGCCTGCCACATCGCCGGAGCACGCCGTTTCGGTGGATGCAGGGAACGCCATGACGCCGCGTTCGTGGTTCTGCATGGCCCGGTGATGGGATCGATAGGTCTCGGTCAGTCCTTCCATCGCATCGCTCGACGGTGGAGAATAAGCAACCCGTTCGGAGGACTCGAGGTACCAGCCTTCCATGCCGCTCACCGTTTCACCGTCGTGGGTCGCATGCCACAACCAGGCGTAAAACCGGAGTTGATGCTCAAGTGACGAAGAGAATGCGGAACCGGGCGTTCCTGACTTGATGTCAACAATCCGAACGTTTCCGTCCCACCTGAGGACCAGATCAAGCTCACCTGATGCCCAACCATCGGGATGATAGAGACGCTGCGGCTGATGCACGCGAGGATCCTTGAACCACGGTCGGGCGCATTCCCAAGCCTCGTTCCACGACACGGGTGCACCTGCTGGAGACCATTCAGCCGTTGAGGGAGCCTGCCAGGAACGAAGTTCAACGTCCCTGACCTTTTCTGGAAGCGGGAAAACAGGAGCGCACCCCAAACACGGTTCGGGGACCGCAAACGGCTGCTCACCGTTCCTCCTCGCCTCGAGATAGGGTCCACCTCCGGCGGCGTGACATGCACGGACCTCTTCGAGGAAGAGTTGGACACCACCGCGCAGCCGTTGCTCGAGGGACGAGACGTGCACGTGGTCCCACGCGTCNTCGGATGTTTTCCAGAGGACCTCATCCCATGCTTCTCGTCCCGCTTGCATTACGGAGATGGCCGCATCACCGACGCGGTCCAAGGCCCACGTCTCGAGATCTGCAAAGGAAGCCGTTGAAGGGGGGTGCATCATCAGCAAATCGCACAACCCCTCCTCGAGCACGACCCCGAGGATTTGTGAAGGACGCACGGGGCCTTGAAGTCCGACTTGATAGCCGAGCAGCCACTGTCGAGGGCAGCGAAGGTAGGTGGTGAGGGCGCTTGCGGAGAGACGCCCTCGCGTCCGACCCATGGGCCCGCCTTTGGGCGGCAGGCCTACCGGCACCTTTTCACCTCCAATCGAGTGGAATCGGGTGCATCAAGCGTCGTAGGAATAGTAGTCACCACTGTTTCGTTGTTCGCGGTCTTTTCGACTTTCGTTTTTGTTGATGCGAGGGCGGCGAGAGTCGTGGTCTCGACGGAACGTTACGTCAACGCCCGCCAAAAACCGATTCATGCCTTCCCTCAATCGATACGGACCCGTGGCGCGCCCTTCCACACCGCCCTGTCCCTCAAACACGAGAAGAGAGTCCGACACGATGTCAATGAAATAGACGTCATGGTCGATCACAAACGCCGATTTTTCGTTCGCCTCCATCGTTCGTCGGATGGCTTTCGCGGCCTCCATCCGGGCGTTGGCGTCGAGATGAGCGGACGGCTCATCGAGCAAGTAGAGGTCGGCGTCCCGACCGAGGCACACAGCGATGGAAACCGCTTGCCGTTCCCCTCCAGAGAGCTTCTTGACGCGTTTGGGCAGCAACTGATCGATGCCCAGTGCTTTGATGACGTTGACGTTGAACTCACCGCTGCGCCACCGAGGACCGAGTTCACTGTCCAGCCAAAGCTGGACCGAACCGTCGATGTCCACATCGATGTGTTGAGGTTTGTACGAGATGGTGGCGTCGGCCGTGACCCACCCCGCATCGTACTCGTGTTCACCGGCGAGGATTTTGATCATCGTCGATTTACCCGTTCCGTTCGAGCCCACCACGCCCACAACCTCAGAACGATGGACGGCGCCTTCGCCTGAAGTAAGATGAAACTCACCAAGTGTCTTTTCGAGACCACCCCAACTCACGACCGGGGTGCCGATTTCGACCGACCGATCCCTGTGTCGCAGGAATTTAATGGGCTTGTCTCGGATTCGAACGTTTTCTTCGGGCAGGAAGCCGTCAAGGTAGGAGTTGATGGCTTGCCGGGTGGAGCGAGCGGGCGTAAAAATGCCAAAAGCGCCTTTTTTACCGTAGACGATGTGAATCAAATCGGCCAAAACATCGAGCACGGCAAGGTCGTGTTCAATCACAATGACGCGTTTCGTTTGAGCAAGGTCCTGAATGATCCTCACGATGCGCATGCGTTCATGGATGTCGAGGTACGAGGACGGTTCATCAAAGAAATAGACGTCAACGTCGCGCAGGATCGTGGCTGCGATGGCCATCCGCTGCAGTTCACCGCCCGAAAGCTGCTGAACGGTTCGCTGCATCAGATGGTCAATGCCAAGCGAGCGGGTGGTCTCCTCGAGCAGACCACGCTCGTCAACTTTCCCGAGCAAATCAGCCACCGTGCCTGAGATGCGCTTGGGAAGTTTGTCCACGTTTTGAGGCTTGACGGCCACGCGAACCTTTCCTTTTTGGACGGCGATGAAGAAATCCCTGAGTTCACCCTTCGGGAGAGAATCGACCACGTCGTCCCAATCGGCTTCTTGATTGAGCCAGTCACCCAGGTTCGGGACAATTCGCCCCGAAAGGGCGCTGATGGCCGTGGATTTCCCCATCCCGTTGGGACCGAGAATGCCCACCACGCTTTCTTTGGAAGGTGTTGGGAGCCTGAACAAGCGGAAGCCGTTCATCGAATAGCGATGAATCATGTCGGTTTCGAGCTCGCTGGGAAGATTTTCGATGATCAGAGCGTCGTGGGGACATTTGTTGATGCAGATGCCGCAGCCGA
>FUFK010040558.1_pt2 | contig 24399 bp, 27 predicted proteins | sample 1021851 | NCBI WGS metagenome assembly FUFK01 (sample SAMEA51879418, study PRJEB19060) | metagenome | reverse complement strand
TTGACTGCTGCTTCAAAGATAGTTGCTGCTTTAGTCTTAAACTCTTCCGATAATGAATCATCACCAGAAACAAGAGCGTTAACATCATCTGAAACATCAATAGATTTTACTCTATTTTCTACTGCTTCTTTATTAACTTTCTTATCTTCTGCTTCTTCTTCTTTATCGTGACTGTCTTCATCATGATTTTTCATTGCTGACATCATTTTGTTATATGAAGCAGCAATATCTGCTTTCTTCATTTTACTCATTTCGTCATACATTGCTTGAATCATACCAGACTTAGTTTTAGGCATTTCTGCTTCTTTAACTATCTCTTTATCGTCTTCCGCTTCATTACCTTCTGCTTTCATGTGCTTATCAGCAGCAAGTTTTTGCATAGGTTCTGGTGCAGCGGCACCTTTCGTAGGCGCTGAAGTGTCTTTTTTCACCTTTTTAGCGGCAACATCTGTTGGTGAAGATTTTGCGTCAGGACTAACTACTGCTGCCCCACCGTCTTCTTTTTCACCATCAACTTTACCCATAGGATCTGCTTTACCTGCACCTTTAGTAGGTGCGTTAGCGACTTCTTCAACTCCCTGAGGAGTTTCAACGATATCATTTTCGTTTTTGATTTCGTCTGTCATTTGTGTANCTCTCCTAATTTGATATCAAATTTTTGCGTATAACTATTTATTATTTTGTTAGTTTTCGCATAAAGTTTTCAAAAGCATGTGCCTCTGTTTTTGCTTTACGCTGTCTAGTTTCACGCTCAATTTGTTCTTGGATTTCAGAAACATCTTGTTCTTTAATGATTCCGTTGTCCCAAACCCATTCTTTACCTTCCATTACGCCATTGACGAATGCTTGAGGTGCTGAAGGATCTGCGACAATGTCAGCGGCAGTCGCTAAGTAAAAGTCTGATTTTACATAATTTGTGCCACCTTTATTCTCTAGAGTACCCATGCCTCTAGAAGAAACTCCTAATTGTGCGCCTTCGTCTATTAAAGACTTGACGATTTTACCGTAAGGCGTATCAGTAATCTTTGCTTCACCTATATAATTACCTTTATTATCAGGTTCTAATCTAGTGATTATATGTGATACTCTCTCTAAGTTTACAGTCGGTCCATCAGGATGCCCTAACTCACCAAATGCTCTCTTACGATCTATAAATTCTTTTCTATAACGACCAACTTCTTTGTCTAGAACTTCCATAGGGTAAACACGACCATTTCTGTTTTTGATGTTCGCTTGCATAAAAATACCACGAATGTAGTGTTTTTTACTGCCATCACCCTTGTCCTCAACAATGTATTGACAATCGTTGATTTCTTCTCTTATTAGTTTCATTTAACTGTCCCCTATGCGTATTGTATTATTTATCTTACCTAACTTCTAAAATGACAGTATAACTGTCACCTGATACGAAATTATGCGTACTAAACAATATGTCTCCTGTTGGCGATGTAGCATTATTTGCTATCTGTATCGCCGGTGTTTGTAAATCTATTGTGCCTGAACCACCTAAAAACAATGCTGACGCATTAGTTGATCCGTCAAATAAGATTTCAACGGACCCTTTTGGGTCCGTTGTGTTGATACTATAAATTACTCTTGCAATCTTTGTACTTGATGACGCATGATTTAATGCACTTGCGTCAACCTTTGTCACAAGACTTTCTCCTGTGCCATCACTTTTGTTTGTGAACTTCATAACGGTTTTAGAACCGCTTACATCAGATATTGTTTGACTTGTTACCGTATCAGCCATTATCTTGTTTGTCCTGAAGCGTCATAACCTTTTGATTTAGTGACTTCGATTATAAATGTACCTGTCACAGCACTTGAGTTAGTGATAAGTATATCGCCAGTCACACCTGTACTTTCTGGATTAGTGATCAATGGTTGTTTACCATGAAAACCATACTCACCAGAACCATGTACTGATATTGCGTGATCATCTGTGCCTGCGTCAAACAAAAATGTCACATCACTTGTTAATGCTGTTGTGTTCCATTTAATACTTTTTATGTGTAGTGTTGGGTTAGACGAATGCCCTCTTAATGCACTTGCGTCAACACACACTACTGCTGAATTTGTGTCGTTATTGATTTCGAACATTCTTACTGTTCTAGTTGCACTATCGACTAAGTTTCTTGCGTTTACTATTGCCATTTTTACTCTCCTTTATATGGTTAGACCTGTTTCTTTTGCGAAATAGGTTTCAATGTCTTTTGGTTGTACTCTATATTTTTTCGCTACATCTCTCATAACTTTAGGAAATGTAGTTAAAACTTTTTGTGGTGTTTTTGCCATCATAGCAAAAACATCATCAACTGCCTTCTTTGTCTTAGGCGCCAGTTTTTTATAAGTTAAAGACCTTTTGTGTTCGTCTTTTTCTTTAATTGTCGATCTCAACTGGTTCAGCGTTATCGCCATCTTTCGCCTCTGGTTCTTTTGTTAATATAGTGCCTGCTAAATCTTTTCTTTTAGTATCTAACTCAGCACCTACTTTGTCTGACAAAGCAGACTTAAATTCTTTTTCTGCTTCTACATTATCGCCTTTATCTAAAGCGTTAATCATGTTTCTTGTATTCTCAATACTCATTAAAATCCTCCGTCATCTTGTTTTTCACTAGGGTCAGGTAATATGCCTGACGATATTTCATCTTTGATTTTTTCTTTTTCTTCTTCTACCTCAGCGTCTGTCATTTTAAGTATTCGTTTCATAACGAAATCTTTTGAATATACATCGCCTAACATACCACTCTCTTTAATACTTCTAAAGATTTCCATTCTTTCTTTGAGCATTTCACTTTCTTTTATCTCTGCAAAATAACCGTCATTTACATAGTGATATTTAATTGTTTGAGATAGATTGTTTTCCCAATCCTCGATAGTCACAATACCTTTGAGAATAAGTTGTGTTTTGAGTAGATCATGAAATAAAGTATTGAATCTATTTCTTAATCTAGAAACAAATTTTGTGAACTTTAATTCATCACGATTTATCTCAGTTGATCTACCTAACTGTAATCCACCTGCTGCTTCACTATCTAATCTAGAATAAGGCACATTTAGAGATTGATATAACTTTTTTTGAAAGTATTTTATATCATCTATCTCACCTAGATTTGAACCACCAGGTAGTGTAGTTATTTCAGTACCTCGACCTCCTTCTCGTCTTGGTAACCAAAAATCTTCTAACATACTCATATATTTTCTGTCATCTCTAATTTCACCAGTAGAGGCGTCATATACAAGTTTGTTTCTATATCTGTTCATTACATCTTTGAGATATTGTTCTGCCTTTATCTTAGGTAGATTACCTACATCAATGTAAAAAATTCTTCTTTCAGGTGCTCTTGATATACGATAGATAACAATACTATCTTCAATCATACGCAACTGATTAACTGGTTTGATTGCCTTATGTAGATATGATAAGATTAAATTTTTTTGTTGATCTACAAGACCACTAGGACAAAATGCNATTGAATCTTTTGCAATCTTTAATCCTGTAGTCGCACTTGCGGCAGGTTGTACACCTTTTTCGTTGTAAATAAAAAATTCTTCAAACTCTACTGCACCAGGTTTGTTTGGGTCTTTAGGTGCAAACTCACCACCAGGTTTTGATTTTGGTGCTCTTACTTTTTTAATTTTTCTTGGGTCGATATATCTTAATTCTGTTATACCTTTTTTAACATCTTTAGGGTCTATTATTTTATGATAAACTATTCTACCATCAACATACCATCTACGAAATATATCATGACCTTTTTGTTCAAACTCTAATAGTCTTACTATATTTTTAAACTCGTCTTGTATTCTTTTTCTAATTCCTGCTGAGAATGGCACTTCATCAAGTGATAGTTTTACTACCTCTTGTGTGTCGTCAACAACAATTGATTCGTTAATAATATCTTCGACTGCCATATCACACTCTGGGTGCATGGCAATTTCTCTATATCTACGAATTAAATCTGCTTCGTTATTTACTTTTCCTTCGATATCAAGATAGGTCCCATAATGACCACCACCCATAATAGTCTGTGTACCGTCATCTGGTGTTGGTGCGGTAAATTGTTGACTATTAGGTTTAGTATCTTTTCTCTTGATCTCAAAACCAAATATTTCTGCCACTACTTTTTTCTCCTTTATATTATATAGGGGGTCAAAAAGACCCCCTTTTTATTCACTTATGTTGTAGTGTTGCTTTCCCAATATTGGTATCTCCAAGTACATGTGAATTGTTCTAACTCAGTCGCTGGTGCGTAAGTTAATTCAATTGCTTCTAATGACTTAGGAAACATACCTCTAAAGGTATAAGACTTGATTGTGTTTCCGTTTCTATCTAAGTGATCTACGAAAGCGTCAACTTGATAATCTACAGGATTAACTAAACCTTCATTATCTGAATGATTGTTAATACCGTTTGACCATCTCTCAATTGCATTTCTGATACTAAAGTCTGTATCATTAATGATTGTAGTTGTCCACTCTGCAAACTCTCTATCACCTGCTAGATAAACATTTCTGCCTCTAAAAGGTATAGTGATTTCACCTAGTGTTGACGCAGGTAGTTGAGTAGAAGTACATAAAAATGCCATGCTCTCTGTCTCTCCACCTACAGCAGCGAATCCAGGAAAAGGTAAAGTAACCTTAAACTGGTTTGCTCTTGCGCCGCCGCCTTTGAGTTTTGATACGAAATCAGTTATATTAGCCATTTTCTATCTCCCTCCTATGCGCCTGCAACTTCACTAAATGCAACACCTGATCGTGTAGCAATAAAGTTAAGTTTGATGAAGTTAATAGAACGATTAGGTTTGATGAATATGTCAGCAATAAATTCGTTTCTATCAATTACTTCACCTGTGTTGTTTGTTTCGTCACACACTACTGAGAAGTCTGTTAAACCTCTTCTACCTTGTATATCTCTTAGGAAAGGTTCTACTAAGTTTCTAAATTGTGCTCTTGTAAATTCATCATTGAACTCAAAGAGTTGAAATTTAGCAGCAGTAGATATTGCTTTCTCTAAAGTGATAAACAGTCTTCTAACATTAATTCTGTCAAAAGCACTAGGTTTTGTTTGTGCCGTTTTGTCCCCAAATAGAACAGTACCTTGACCAGGGAATGTCACAACTGGATTTACTCTTGCTTTGTAGAGTTCATCTCTTTGTGTCTGATTAGGGTTGAACGCAAGTTTTACAGCACCTCTAATTTGTCCTCTACTGAAACCAGCAGGTGAAAAGTGAGGGTCTGCTACTGTGTCTGTTCTTGCACATAATCCAGCAATGTCACCGTTTAATGGTACAAATCTAAAGACATCATTATATTTGTCGTATTGATATTTGTAACCACTATCAATGACAGCATAAGAAGAACTAGAAAGTCCGTCTGCGAATGCTTTTACATTTGCTGTTTGTGATATTGGGTCTGATACATTTACAACATCTGCTCTTGCAGGTGAAATAAATGCTACTATATCTTTTCTTGCTTCTGCAATATCAATCATTTTAGTAGCGTGAGTATCTCCAGTTGCGTCTGCTGCTGAAGCACCACCACCTTGTGATGGTCCGCCAATTAAGAAGTTGATATCTACTGATTCTGCGTCAGCAAATTTATCATATGCTAATGCCATTTCAGCAAGAGTAGGTTCGTTGTCGTCTGTGCCGCCTGATAGACTTGCACTAAACACAGCGATTGCTGATGAACCTACAGCGTCAAAAGTTACCGCTACCTTAGTAGTTGCGTTTAACTTAGGTGACCCTGCGTTTGCTAAAGTTCCTTCATGATCCATCCAGTAAATGAACTCACTATCTCTATAAAGTACATCTACATAAAAGTTTGAATTACCTTGAGCGTCTTTTGCGTCTGAAGCCTGTGATAGTCCCTCGAAAGTTTCTAAAACAGAACCAGCAGTACCTGAGATACCACCGTCTTCGTCTACAACAGCAATGTGTAATTCATCTGCTGAAGCACCTGCTGCCGCTGCGTCATCAGTAGTTGATGGTGCGTTAGAAAAATTGAAATAATATTCCCAATGTCTTCTAACATGTGCATTATCTGCTACTGCGTGTCTTAATCCGCCTGTTGAAGTGTTACCTGTTGCAGGATCAAATCTTGATATTGTTAATACATGAGTTGCAATGTTTGTAACCTTGTAATAATTGCCTGATGGAGCAGCAGTGAAGTTACCACTTATATCTCCAAACTCTAATATGTCACCAACTTGTACACCTGTACCTGCGTCTACTGTAACCGTAGTATCGCCAATAGATTTTGCACCATTGACCAGATTACTACCGCCTAATAAACTACGATACGCTGTTGCGTTAGTACACATAGAGACTTTAAGATTATTACCGGCCGTACCTGCTTCTCTTGCCGCCCATGACCCTACATCGGCCTGACCGGTTCCGTAATTGTCTAAGTAATCAGTTGTGTTTTTTATCTGGATACCTGTACCGCCTGAGGCAGCATTAAGGTTGCCAGTAACCGCTCTGACTACTCGTAAAGCGTTTCCGTACTGTAAAAAGTTGGTTGCACTAAAAAAGTATTCGAAAGTTTTAGCATCTGGTTTACCAAATACTCTAACATATTCGTCTTCACTAGAGATTAAAGTAATCTCATCCATTGGCCCTTTCTCACTAACAACACCAATAGCACCTATTGAAGTAGATACTGCAGGTATTACATTAGTAAGATCCTTTTCAGTCACTAGAACACCTGGTGATACTAAAAAAGCCATCTTGTTTTCTCCTTTGAGTAGTTAAATTTTAATATTAAAATATTACTGAAACTATTTATAAAATGCACGATTTACCAACCTTTCTTGTACTTGATTGGTGTCCATGTCGTGCCATATGGGTCTTGAAAACTTTCAGATTCTTGTAATCCATCATCTACAAAACCAAAAGGCGCCATATCTTGTTCTAACATTTTTGATTGTTCATCTACAAGTCTTGCTCTTATATCTTGATCTGTCAATTCTTTAAAATATGTTTGATTAGATAACCACGCAAACATAACAAGACACGCAACTAAATCATCATTAGCACCTTCTTCTGCTTCATACTTTTCTTTACCTTTAAGTATGTAAGTTGATAATTCACTAATAATATCAAAATCTTGTATAATGAGTTTATCATGTTCAATTAGTGTTTTTAAGTTTGAACAACCTATTTTTTTTACTGCCTTAGTAGTTCTTAATCCTAATTGTGATTGTCTACCACTAAAACCTGTACCTGCGATTTGACCTGATCTACCTCGTTGATTAACCATAATAAGATTATCATATTCTAAATCATATTGTAATGTGTCTGCAACTTGACCACCTATATCATTTACTTCAACTAATACCTCTGCATTGTTATATGATTTTGCAATCTTGTAAACTATCTGAGGAAATACTAAAGGTTTTATTTCATTGTTTTTATATTTTGCGACAATNTNATAAGGTATTCTTGTTGCGTCAACAACAACAAATGCTGAATTATCGTTTACTGTGCCTCTCGCAACATCAACTGTAATGACATATCTCTTATCTTTTTTTGGTTCTTCATACATGTCAAGTCCTGCATTACTTGTTTTAGGATTAACATGAGACATTGTTCTTAATTTAGAACTATTGATNAATGTATCTACACTACCTAAGAACTCACACTCAAACTCTGTTTGAAATTGTTGTTCACTTGTATTCTTTATTGTTTCTTCTTTCCATTTTTCGTCACGACCAGGTACTTCTGACCAATGCACTTCAATGGGTTTATAACTATTGCGTTCATGTATTGCGTCATTCCATAATTTGTAAAACATATTCATACCATGAGGTGTAGAAACTATCATAACTTTAGAACTTGTACCTGAAGATATTGTAGGATAAACTGAACTAAAAAATTGTTCTGCAATATTTGTAGGCACATATGCGAACTCATCTAAGAATATAATGTTGTATGAACCACCACGAACAGCACTAGAAGAAGTAGCAGCGGCAAGTATTCTACTACCGTTTTCTAATTCTAAACTACCTTTGTTCCAATTAATTACACCTTGTTGTATAAACTTAGGTAAGTTTTCATATGCAAGTTGTAATCGACCTAATAAGTCTCTTGCAATCGCTGCTTTGTTTGCAAGTATTGCTATGTTAACATTAGAATTAAATATTGCATAATGTAATAAGTATGCGATAATTGTTGTTGACTTGCCTGACTGTCTAGGCAACTTACATATACTAAAACGATTAGTATGAAATGTATCAACCATTTCTTTTTGAAAGTTAAACATCTTAAATGGTTGTAAACCATGATCAAGTGTCACTATCTTTAAATAGTTTTCTATAAAGTAAATAGGGTTATCTTGACAGCGTATAAATTCTTCAACTTGTTTTTTTGTGAATTTAACTTTTTGATTTGCTGCCTTTAGATTAGGATTACCTAGATAAGTTTTATTTTCCATTTTTCTTTATCAACTTTTGTAATTCTGCTGTTGAACCTACAAACAAATTATTTTCAACTTTGTTAGGTGCTTTCTTTGTTTCTTCACCTAACTTTTTCATTTTTTCTTGTAGTTGTAAAAGTTTTTCTGTGACTTCACCCACATTTTTAATTAACTGACCTGCAACTTCATATGTTCTAGGATGCTCTGTTTCTTTTGCAAGTGTTAATATACCATCAATAGCGTCTTGTCCTCTTTCTACAAGATTATACAAATTCTCACGACTATATTTGTAATCGTTAGTGATATCCTCTTGTTCTTTAGGACGAGGTATTACAGTTTTACTTTCAACAGGTACGACATCTTTTTCTGCAATGTCTAATATCTCGTTGAGTTTATCCTCAACTTTTTTCATTACGAATCTTTATCAGTACCAGAAACAGGATCATATGTGTCAGCGTCTTGAAAGAAAGAACGCTCTTCGTTAAATCCAAAGTTATCATCAGCGTCTGCTGTTGTAGGCGTTGGTGTAATAACTATTCTTTGTTCTCTCTTAGGTGAGTTAACTGCCACATCTGTGTATTGATCAACTTGAACTCTCTTAATAACTTTTTGACTTGTGACAGGTCCATATAAGTACATCTTTGCTGTAAAGTTTAAAGTATACATTAATACTCGTCTATCTGTAAACGCACCGTCATAAGTATCTTCGTATGCTACATCATTTAAAACGATAGGTACATCACGAACAATATCTAATGTTGGCATAACATTTAAAGTTATTGTGTAATCTGGTTGAAACATAGGTAATATTTGTTCTACTATTTGTAATGCGTCTTCACTATTTTTCGCCATCGCAAATAAAGAAAAACCTACATTATAAGGTACAGGCATAAATGCATGTTGTAATGATTTACTGTCTGAGGTTTTTACCTTTTTAAACTTTTGTATTCTATTTAATTTTCTACCTGGGTCATACTGCAAGTTTGTCATTTCAAAACCTAATCTAGGTAATGTAATTGATGTTGTCTTTGGATCTGCAGCAGAACGAGCAGTATCATTATCTATTCTTTGTAAAAATTTTTGTTTTGGTCCATACGCCAAAGGTACTTTCATTTTTTGTATTGTTTTACCAGTTGAATTTTTACGATATACATACATATCGTTGAATAAAGTACCAAACGCAACAACGGTCTTTCGTATCAATTCATGGTATTGAGCATCCTTAAACATTGTTTATCTCCTATTTTCTTACATCACCAAAAGGATTGTTTTCTGAGAAATCAAATATATCATTATCTGAATCAAAGTCATCTAATCCCGCTGCTGTGTCAAATGCTTTATTATCTGCGTCACTAGTATCAGTTATCATATTCTCTGTGACTGCGTCTTCTAATATTATATATTCTAGATAGTTAGGGTCATCTTCAAGTATGATGTTATCACTATCAGTTTCATCAACAATTGTATCGCCTGCTTCTGATAATAATACTTGTACATCACCTGTTATATTTTCTGATAGTAATGAACCTGATGAAGTTGTGCCACTTTCTAATGATATTTGATTTTCTAAAACATCTAAAGTGACTGTATCTAATCTGTCATCTATATCTTCTACACCAGTTTCAACACTTTCTGAACTATATTCCCACATAGAACATTTAAGTTTGAAGATAGGCAGATCATTAATCTGATACATAGGATCTTCATCTTCAACAAAATCAATCTGCCAAAACTTTTTAAATAATGGCATCCATATAATATCACCTTCTCTAGGTCTATTAATTGAAAGTGTGTTTGATGTATTATCTACTAATATTTCGAATTGTCTTCTTGAAACAACGAAAGTTAATTCATCTCTAACTTCTATGCCAAACTTACCTACTAAATCACCTTGACCTGCAAAACCATTTACATCTTCAACATACATCTCAATAGAGTATGCGTCAGTAAATTTATCTGTAGTATTTCCTAAAATATCATCTCTAGATATTTCTTCTCTTGGCATGTAATACACATCATTGCCAAAGACTTTAAGTTGTTCTATTATTAAATCTTCGTAAAGTCTTTTTTCTGCATGTGTGCCATGTGAGAAATAAGTATTTCGCATAGCATTATCCTACCATGTAATTAGGTGGTAATTCGTAAGAAAGTTGTATTTGTTCTTCTAACTTTGTAATCTCATCTAGTGCTTGTGTATAGATTTGTTCACCATTCATTTGAACGCCACCTAACATTGCGACACCTTGAAACTTAGATAAGTTAGCACCCCATTGTTTTTTAATTAATTGTATTAGATATTTTTTTAAAAAGATATCATCAAATACATTTGTAAAGGTTGCAGGGTCTAATTTTCTATAACATTCTATAATTAAAAAATCACCTGCGTCAACATCATTTGCCCAATCCATATCAATGTACAATCTACTTTTATGTTGATTATATCTTAATGGTTTTTCACCAACTAATATATGATCTAATAAATCTAAATGTCTTAGTGTCATATCATAATGAATAATACTTGTAGATGAAAAGTCATACAAGTCATTTAATCTTAATTGATATCTTACATCAAATAAATTTAGATTTGCCTTATCAGTAAAAGGGAAAACTTGTACTACAGATACAACTGACGAAGGCATAGGTATATAATTTTTACCTTCTTTGAAAACTGCTGTTACCGTACTATCTGCTGTATCTGTGACAGTAGATAATGTTTCATTTGCTCTTGCTCTGGTCACATCATCTGAGGTGACTTGATATTTAAGATACATTCTCTCAACACCATCATAGTGATATTGTGCGAAATATTGTAGCGCCTCGTCAATACGATCTTCTACTTGATCATCTTCAACATTTATCTCTATAACAGGTTTACCTAATGCTCTTAGACAATACTGTTTTAGTGTTTCTCTTGTAGTTATTGGGTTATTTTGTGCCATGTTATAGTCCTTATCTGACTATTTATATTATCCTAATGCTATCGCTTGTGCAATTGCAAAAGAAGAAGACGCTTTTGCGTCTAATTGTGTTTGAATATTACTAGAAACTCCATCTAAATGCCCTATTTCAGTAGAGGTTACGGCACTTACAGATACATCACCACTACCGTCTGAAACTAACGCTCTTGAAGCAGTTAAGTTTTCCATCTTACTAAACGCAATAGCAGCACTAGATTTAATGTCTGCATTTACTAAGTTTGTAATAGTGTTATTATCACTATCAATACTTTTGTTTGTAAGTGTATCAGTTGTTGCTTTACCTACTAAGGTATCAGTTGCATTTGGTAATGATACTGTTCTATCTGCTGTTGGGTCTACAACTGTTAATGTAGTTTCAAAACTATCATTTGTTGCACCTTCAAATATCATAACTGCGTCTTCAAGTAAAGTTAATGAAGTACCTACAGTTGGCGTATTAATGATAGGACTTGTTAATGTTTTGTTTGTAAGTGTTTGACTTGCTGCAAGACCAACAAAACTCTCACTTTGTAATGCACTATTAAATTCTGATAAAGAACCAGTAAGTGTATTGTTTGCTAAATCAATAGATTTATTTGTGAGTGTTTCTGAACCTGTTAAAGAAGCAAAACTTTCTGATTGTAAAGCAGAGTTAAATTCTGCAAGTGAACCTGTAAGTGTATTATTTGCTAAATCAATAGATTTATTTGTTAATGTATCAGTTGTTGCCTTACCTACTAATGTGTCAGTTGCGTTAGGTAATGTAATCGTTCTATCAGCAGTTGGATCTGTGACAGCAAGAGTTGTTTCAAAACTGTCTGCTGTACTACCTTCAAATACAATACTTGATGAGAAGACACCTGCTGATGTCACCTCTGATAAATTACCAGTTGTAATTACTGTACCTGAAACATTAGGAAAAGTTATTGTTCTATCTGCTGTTGGATCTGTGACAGCAAGAGTTGTTTCGAAACTATCTGCTGTGCTACCTTCGAATACAATAGTTGGACTATTGATTGTAGGTGAATTGATTGTAGGACTTGTTAATGTTTTATTTGTTAATGTATCAGTTGTTGTTTTACCTACTAGTGTATCTGTAGTTGCAGGTAATGTTAAAGTTATATTGCCTGCAAACGCTGAGTGTGCTGGTGCTTGTAATCTAGCATAGTGTGCATTACTACTTTCACAATAAAAATCTATTCGTGATTGTGTGCCACTATTTTTAAGTGATATAGAACCACTTTGTATATCTACATTACCATCTAATCTTACAACACCTGAACCGTTAGGTGTAATTGCAATATTTCTATTCGAAGCAGATACGATAGCACTTGTTTCTACATCTAAGTCACCACCTAAACTAGGCGAACTATCGTCTGAAACATTTGATAGACCTGCACCTGAAGCAGCAGTTGCTGATATAAATGATAAATTACCTGAACCGTCTGTTGCAAGTAGTTGATTTGCGTCACCATCATTATTAGGTAAAACAAAACTTATATTACCTGAAATACTAGGCGAAACTAATGAAACATAATGTGAACCATCACTTGGGTCATATAATCTTAAACCTGCACTAGAAAAAGTACCTTTCGTGATTGATAAATCACCTGTAGTTGCACCAGTAAATGTACCAGTACCTACTGTAAACTCGTCAGCACTTTCATCAAAACCTATAAAGACATTTGCACTACTACCTCTTTCACCTACAAGACCTACATCGCCTGAAGGTGTGCCAGATGTGCCAGTTGCTAATTCTATAAGTTTATCAGAAACAGTTGTATTAGTTGTAGATACAGTTGTTGTTGTACCATTGACTGTTAAATTACCTGTGACTGTTAGATTACCACCTATTGTCGGGTTATCTACAATACCTACTGTGACTGTACCTGAACTCTCTGCAACTGTAGTTTCATTTGTTGTACCAGCAAATGTTAATGTGCCACCTAATGATATAGCACTTGTATTAGAACCGTCTGAAACTGTGATTGATGAATTACTTAATTTAGAATTGCCTATACTACCTGCAAGTTTAGAAGCAGCAATAGATCCTGCCAACATAGTATTTGTGACTGAACCTGTATCACCTGTAGTGACAATTGTACCTGTGACATTAGGTATTGTAATTGTTCTATCTGCTGTTGGGTCTGTGACTGTTAATGTTGTTTCAAAACTATCTGCTGTACTACCTTCAAATATAAAACTACCAGTTGTTGTTGCATTACCTGTAATCGCAGGTGTTGTTAATGTAGGACTTGTTAATGTTTTGTTTGTAAGTGTTTTAGATGTGCCAGAAAATAAAGTATCTAATTGTGCAAGTGTGACACGACCTTCAGTACCACCGTCTGATAATAAAAGTTTATCAGTTGTTGCTAGTGTTGCACTTTCTAGGTTAGTTGCACCGTCAATATTTACNATTGCCTCTACATTACCAAACTCTAATGCACTTGCACCAGAATTTACTTTTAATACTTGACCTGCACTACCTATTGATAATGATACACCAAGACCACCATGTGTTAGACCTACAGTATCACCTGATTGAAATTCTGCTAGTCCTGTTGCGACATTACTGTCGTTAAAGACGGCTCTGATTGGTTTTTTATCTGCCATATCTTATATTTAGAACTGGAAAAGAGTAGGGTCGCTATCTGCTAACGCACTACCATTTGCCAATGTAAAAGTTTTTGTTCCTGTAAATACAAACTTCTCATCAATAATAGCATTGAACTCAAAGTCTGTGTTTTTTGTTGATAATCCTCCTGCTGCACTAAAAAAAGGTATAACCCTTGATACTTGACCAGCGGCACCAGCACTACCAGTTGATACAACGGCAAGTTGATTATCACCTGCTTTTGAACCTGCAGGTAATGTCGCACCTGTTGCTGCGATTGCTATTGAACCTGTTCCGTCTGAACTGATTGTTGCACCACCTAGATTAATTGTTTCTCCTGCTAAGAATATATCTTTCCATCTTTTAGCAGAACTACCTAAACTTCTAGTGCCATTACCATCAGGTACGATATCTTGATCTACTGCTGATAAATCACTTGCGACTTCACCAAAATCAAACTTATCAGTTGATGAATTATACTTTAATGCAAAACCATTTGCTTTTGAACTGTCGTCAACATCATCTAATTTTCTTAGATTAACTTCACCACCGCCACCTATTGATGACATTTGTTGTGTGACTATATCTTTAAATTTTTGAAACTCTTTTTTAACTTCATCTAAAGAACCTAATTCAGGTTGTTCTTTTAATGATTTATTTTTACTTAATTCTTTTGATGTTAAATCTACTATGGGCGAAATGGTCTTGAGCGTTTCTGTTTCTTCGGGTTGCCTGTGTTCCAAGGTGTCCACAGATTCTCTACTGTCCACAGATTTTTTTCTTGTTCTTTTCTTTTTAGGTTTTTCTTGACCTGGCGTAATTTCTTTCGTGTGGTCTGCATAGTCTTTGCCAATTTCATAACTTTCTTCTTTCTTTGTTTCTTTTGCAAGTTGTGATAGTTGAGATAGAAGACCTACTTTATCTTTTTTAGTAGTGACTTCTGGTTCTTTAAGTAATTTCTTTTTAGGTTCTGGTTGTGGTACAGGTTTTACTTTTGTTACCTTTGCAACCTGAGATAATTCTGCCATCATAGTGGCAAAAGAACTATCTTGATTTAACTCTTTTATTTTGTCTTGTTTCTTTTGTTCTTCTTCTTGACGAACTTTACTTAGTTCATCTAGTAAAGAACCTAGATCATTAGAAACATCAACATTATCTTTACTCATGACTATCTTGTGACATTTGGTCTAACTGTCACTATCCCTTGTATTGGTCTTGTTATTGTACTATCAGAAGCAGTAATCTCAACATCATACACATATCTACCTTCTTCTAGAGCAGCAGTTTGTGTAGATGTTAAACTTAAAGTAATCTTACCAGTTGATGTATCTGAATCTATTGCAGTAGTAAAAGATGTTGATGATGAAGATGAATATGATTTACGAATCTGTGCCGCTGCTGAATAACCTGATAAATTAAGAATACTATCGTCTTGATATACTGTGATAACTGTACTAAATGTTGCACCTTGATCCATTGTCAAATTTGCAATGGCAGCGACATTTGGGGCAGTCGTGACTGTGGTTGTTGGCATACTGAAATCTCCTGTTCATACTATTTATGCTTTTTTCGCCGCCTTACCTCTAAACCATGCAGGTAAACCCACATGAGGTCTTCCATCATATATGTTATCTTCTGCACCTTTTGTTTTCGCATTATTGTAATGTAAGAAAACTTGACCACAATCTTCACCTTCAAATGCTTCACGCCAATGTTCACATAGATTACCTTTGTAAACTAACATATCTCCAGGTTTTAAGACAACTTTTTTACCGTCAGTCATATCTGAATGATACCTACCATCTTTTGCATAACCTTTTTTAGGATCATTTTCAATATAGATTGGCCATGGATCACCACCTAGATTTATAGTTGTTGAAATCTCACATGAGTATCTATCTTTATGTCTTTTCAACACATCACCTTTTTTATAGATACGAGCATATGAATATGTAGGTATTAAACTCATACCTGTATGTTTTTCCATAACAGGTTGTGTCTTTAATAATAAAGTGTCCATTGCAATATCGCAATAGTGTGAGTATGTGTTTGGTACTTGTTCGTCAGACCATACACCCCATTCTTCTGTAAATGGTGAAATAAATCTTTCATCAAACATTGTTCTTGCAACTTGTCGTTTCATTAAAAAATAATTATAGACAAATTCTGCTACTTTAGGTTCTACTGCTTTTTTAATTACAATATAATTGTTTTTATCAAATTCTGTTTTCATTGTCCTTTTACTCCGTTTACAATCTGATTGCGAATTGCTTGAATATTAAAATGTATAAATCTAAAATCTTCATAACCATCATGTAAAGAATATTGATGTGGCATGTAAGANTTAAAAAATATTANTGTGCCAGGTNTAGGTACATANTGNACTTNNTCNTTTGCATANGATAATTTNGTTNTNTCTTTNTGTTTTAATCCTGTCATNAATGCACCTGGTCNAGGNTCNTGAAAAATAGGTATTGATGTATTAGGTGAACATTTAAGATAATAAAAACCTGATATGTGATTATCAGAATGAATGTGTGTGTTATGATGACCGCCACCATGTTTACTAAATTCTTGTACCCAACACTCTGTAAAAAACATTGTGTAATTAGACATATCAAAACCTTGTTCATCTAATATATTTCTTGCTGTATTACCACAATAATCAACAAACTCACTTAATGCAGGATCTCTTTCAATAGGTCCTGAATGATAAGACATGCCGTGATCTTTTACAGCATTATAATGTTTTGTGCCTAATTCTTTTTTTCTTTTTTCTTGGTGAGGTTTTTCTCTTTTGTATGCTTCTTTTATATGTTTGTCACATGCTTTATCAATTTTTTTAACCCATTGAGGTTTTTCAATTGTATATACAGGACAAGAAAAATAATTCTGTGTTTCTAATGTATCTATTTCATTTGTGTTATTAGTCAATAATGCCATAATCTATCTCCATGGTTGTCCTAGATTCCAAACTACTAATGAATATCTAGTTCCTTTTGTCACTGGTGCAACTCTATGCCACACAAAACTTGGAAAAACAATAATAGAACCACGAGGTCTAATCTCTGTACATTCATGTATTGCTTTCTTTTTATCTTGTTCCCAATCTTTTTGATTTCTCATATCAAATTCTAAATTACCACCTGTATACTCATCAGGTTCAGACAATGATATCGTCACAGATAACTTTCTTATTTTACCGTGTGAGTTAGGATCATCTGGTTTATTATAAGGAACATCCCAACTATCACAATGCCAACCATAATATTGACCAGGACCATATCTTGTGAATTGACAAGATTCAGAAAAATCCCAATCAAAGTTCCAACCTGCTTTTTCGTTTGCTTCTCTAACATATGGATGTATTTCTTTATACAACCATGCGTCATTCATCCAAACGATATCAGATTTTCTTTTTACATGAAGTTTTTTAAGTGCTGACTTTTTGAAAGTGCCGTCTTTCTTAACATTGTTTTCGTTTGCTTCTGCACCACCTGTGACAGCAATTTCAGGTTTGTGTCTTTTTCCATATTCAATTATTTCATCACATGTACGAGGAGTTAATGCTGATTGAAAATAATAATAGTAGTTTCTTAAATTCATTTTATAATCACCTTTTTAATATATAGTAGTCTTAAAAAAGACTAATTAATTCTGATACTTATATCTAATTATAACGACACCTGATCCACCTGCAAGACCATTACCTCCTGGAGCAGCAGCACCTGGTCCGCCTGAACCTCTATTTGCTGTACCAGCAGTTCCTGCCGCTGTACCACCTGTTCCAGCAGTACCGTCACCACAGTTACCTCTTGCGGCACCTCCGCCAGCATAACCTACACTTGAACCTGTAATTTGTGTGGTTGCACCATTACCGCCAGGTCCACCTGTATTAGTTCCTGTCATACCACCTCTTGCGGCAATACCGCCTCCGCCGCCTCCGCTTTGGTCGCCTGAACCTGGATTGCCTGGGTGTATGCCACCAGCACCACCTTTACTACCTTGTTCAGGACTTACAGGAGGTGTATTACCTGCACCACCGCCTCTTGCACAAGTACCTGGGCCGGTACCACCTCCGCCGCCTCCACCGCCGCTTCCGCCGGGTTGACCTGGAAAGATTGTACCATTACCTGGAGGAGAACCTCCTCCTCCACCTCCGCCACCTGCGGATGTGATTGTACTGAAAACTGAATTACCACCATTTGATCCTATTGATGGTGGTTGTGGCGTTGAAGGATGTCCTGTGCCTGCGGATCCTCCTCCACCTACTGTGATTGGATATGTTGCAGCTGGAACTGCAAGACCATCTGGTGCGACAATTGGACTTGGTGAAGAAGTGTATGAATCAAATGCTGGTGCTTTACCTTCACGATAACCTCCAGCACCTGCACCGCCACCACGGTTACTTGCTTGAGATCCTCCACCTCCACCGCCGCCTCCAACGACTAGATAAGAAACTTTATTACTACCTGAGGCATTACCAGCACACGAAACTATAAAGTTTGCGTCACCAGTAAATGTATGTATTTTAAAATCACCTGATGTAGTGACTGTGCCGCCTGTAGCAGTCACATATTTTGAAGTGAGATTAGCAACATTACTTTCATTTGTAAATAACCAACCTTTTGTTGAATCAATGTAAACTAGTGTTAGAGAAGCACGATTTGTGTCTATTACAGCGTCAACAGCAACACCTTGTATGTTGTGACTATTTCTTTGAATAGTAAGATTATTTGTACCAAAGTTAGCAGCATAATCTTTGATTGATACCATATCTCCTGCACTTGCACTTGCAGGTAATTTTACAAGACCAGCAGCACTTGAATTATTTACGAAATATCCTCTACCTGCAACCATAGTAGTGACTGTACTTCCGTCTGATACAACGACTGCTTGCCATTGAACAGGCGGTACAGTACCACTTGCACCTAGTGCTATTGACTGTCCGTTTACTGTAATACTTGAATTTGATAATTTTGCATTAGCGATTGAACCCGCTAATTTTGCACTTGTTATAGTACCAGGTGCGATATCTGCCGCTGCTACTGAACAATCTACTAAACCTTTTGTGCCTATCTGATCTACTGCCATAATACTATTTATACCCCTTATGATCCTTCTTGATATCTATATCTTAAAACTACTATACCTGAACCACCATTCGAACCTGCGGCACCTGAACCAGTTGCACCACCGCCACCGCCTCCTCTATTTGCTGTGCCTGCTGTACTTGCTTGTGGTGTTGAAGGTCCGCCACCAGTACCACCTCCGCCTGGACCACCGGCACCAGGACCACAAGGTGAACCGCCACCGCCACCACCTGCATAAGTGACTGACGAAGCAGTTATTGAGTTTGCAGTACCATTACCCCCATTACCTCCAGCATTAGAAGCATCGGGACCTGGTGTGCCTGCAGTAGCAGCACCGCCGCCACCTCCACCACCATCACCACCCGAAGGTGGGTATGGCGCACCATTACCACCATTGTTGCCTTGAGGTGGACTTACTGGCGGTGTATTACCTGTACCACCTGTTTTAGTGCTGCCACCTTTGGCACCACCGCCACCTGATCCGCCATTTTGGCCTGCACCGTATGAACCGTTTGCGTCTGAACCACCTCCACCTCCCCCAGCAGATGTGATCGTACTAAAAACTGAATTTGAACCGTTGCCACCATAATTGTTTGCTGGTGGACCTTTACCTGCACCGCCACCACCTACTGTGATAGGATAAGTTGTTGCTGATGATAATGTTAAACCACAACCAGGAAAATCATGTCTGAATCCTCCTGCACCTCCACCACCAGAGTTATCACAACCTCCGCCACCACCACCGGCGACTACAAGATATTGAACTTTATTTGTACTACCAGTACCAACACCATTTGCTAAAGTAGAAACAATAAAGTTTCCACTACCAGTGAATGTGTGTATCTTATCATTACCTGATGTTGTGATCGTACCACCTGTCGCAGTTAGATATTGGGGTCCTTGTAAATTTCCTACATTGTGTTCATCTGTGAATAACCAACCTTTTGTACTATCTACATAAACTAAAACAACACTAGCACGATCAGTTTCTAATATTGCGTCAGCAGCAGTACCTTGTATGTTGTGACTATTTCTTTGTATTGTTAAATTATTAGTGCCAAAGTTTTCTGAATAATCTTTTATTGCAATTGTATCACCTCGTGAAGCACTCGCAGGTAATTTTACTAAACCTGCAGCACTAGCGTTATCTACGAAATAACCACGACCTGCGACCATAGTAGTCACAGTAGAACCGTCTGATGTAATCTTTGATTGCCAATCTTGTAAATTAAGAGCGTTATCAGAACCACCTAGTGATATTGCCTCACCACCTATTGTGATTGTGGTATTTGCTAGTTTATCATTACCTATAGAACCTGCTAGTTTTGCATTAGTAATAGTGCCAGGGGCAAAATCTGCTGCCGCTACTGAGCAATCTACAATGCCTCTAGAACCTATCTTAGAAATCGCCATGAAACTATTTATAATTTATGATACACTTATATCCCAAGATATTATTCTTTTAATTTTCTTACTTTCATTAGGTGGACTAAAATGTTGAATAAATTGAGGTACTACAACGATTGTGCCTTCTTGTACTGGTATAGGATAATATACTGTTCTATCAGATACATAATCATTCCAAGGTTGCATATAGTTTGTCATAGGTGCGTCTTTAGGTTGATCAAGATATAATATACCCGATAGACCTGTTGAACCGTGATTATGTACAGAATGATAATCACCTTTCTTATAACTTACTGACCATGCGTCATCTATTCTAATATCTCTTTGAAGTTTATCAGATAACATTGTTAATTCTTCTTCTAGTATAACAATTAAATCTTCTTTAAATTGAATACGAGGCGATTGTCTGTTTGTAGAAAAAGTTTGTATGCCATGTTTACTTTCAGGATGTCTTTTACATAGTGATTGTAATTTCTTTTTCTTTTCTTTAAAGTTTATAGTAGGTATTGTCCAATAAGGTATATTGAACATTGTCTCTTGAATCATTCTTCTTCTCCTGCACCACTAATTATGCTCATGACAGTATCAAAATTTTCTTCTACTGTCCAACTATTATCAGGCGTCCATAGTGTTGTATGTTTACCCTCATCAGATTTCATTACATCTTCAAAAATAGATTGTACTTTTGTTATGTCGATTGCAAGTTTTTTACCTTCAAAAGGTGCACTTGCATTTGTAAATATTCTAAACTTCATTATATACTCCTAAAAATAAGTTTCTGGTAATTGTTTTCTGTTCATTATTCTTAAATTTCCTGATACACTTACTCTTGTACAATCAGATTTATATGGTAAAACCCAATGTTGTAGTAATGCAGGAAAAATATACATATCACCTGTTTGAGGTAATATTGCATGACCTGTTGTTGCCCATGGTGGGCGTGACATAGTGCCATATTCAAATTGCAAAGAACCTGGTTTTGTTCCTGTGCCTTCAAACTCTTTTATTTCTTTTTCTATTTCTTCAGGTACATCTACAAATATAACAAAAGAAAAATCACCACCATGTGTATGTAAAGGATTAAAATCACCTGGTCTCATAAAGTTAACCCATAAATCATCATATGCAATATGCACTTCTCTTTTTTCTAAACCGTGATATTCTAAATGACCTTGTCTATATGCGTCAAAAATAGGGGATACTTGTTTATAAAACCAATCTGTGGTTTCATCATTATACTTGACTTGTCTTTTTACATGACCTGCAAGTTTCTTGTGATAAGATTCTAAATCTTTCTTACCGTCTTCGTGTAGTCTTTCTATTATATGATTGTCTATCTTTGTTGATCCTACATAAGGACCCCAATGTAAATAACGCATATTAATATTTTTCATTTCAAATCACCTTTATATTATATAGTAGTCTAAAAAAAGACTATTATTGAGACTTGTATCTTATGATAACAATTCCTGAACCACCTGCAGCACCTGGCGCACTATTACCGCCTGACGCCCCACCAGCACCACCTCCTGTATTAGCAGAACCTGCATTACCGTTTTGTGTTGCTTGAGGTGTTGGTGAACCTTGAGTGACACCGTAACCACCAGCACCACCGCCACCTGAACCGCCTGCCGCTTGAACTGGTGCAAAAGGCGAAACACTTGGGTTATTCGAATAACGAGAACCCCCACCGCCGCCACCTGCTCGTGTGACATTTGAACCTGTTATAGTATTTGGTGAACCAGCGCCACCTGCACCTCCACCACCAGGAGATGAATCTCCATTACCANCAGCGCCACCNGCACCGCCACCACCTCCACTTGTTGCTTGAGGAGTAGGTCCTGTGCCTGTGCCACCATTATTACCTTGTGAAGGACTTACTGGAGGTGTNTTGCCTGAANCACCTGATGTGCCTGGTCCACTTGCACCCCCACCTGATCCGCCATCACTACCATTTGTGACTTCTTTACCACCTTTACCACCACCAGTAGATGTAATTGTTGAGAAAACTGAATTTGATCCATTACCAGCACAGTTTGCAAAAGCNTTTGGCGCNCCAGCAGTACCACCTGCACCTACNGNAATAGGATATGNNTGNACTGANANAGGANNANCACCNGCATTACAACCAGGACTAGGAAAAGATGTTCTATGACCACCTGCACCTCCGCCACCGCCACCTGATCCGCCACCACCAGCGACTACTAAGTAATCTACTNNTGTTGANCCNGNNGGTAAACCTGCGTTTGATACGACAAAGTTTCCATCACCTGTAAATGTGTGAACTCTAAAATCTCCTGTNGTTGTGACTGTGCCACCTGTTGCCTCTACAAAAGGTGTTTGTAAAGNAGTAATATTACTTTCATTATAATACAACCAACCTTTTGTTGCGTCAACATATACTAATCTGATTGACGCTTTATCTGTTTTTAATAAACCATTAGCAGTATTACCTTGTATCTTATGACCATTGCGATTAATTGTCACACCATTTGAACCAAATGTGCCTGCATAATCTTTTATTGCGATATAATGACCTGCACTTGCACTACTAGGTAATGTGACTGTGTGTGTTGCTGATGATGTATCTATAAAATAACCACGACCTGAAACCATTGTAGTCGTTGTAGATCCGTCTGCTGTTATAACTGCTTGCCAATCTATAGTTGGCACACTACCTGAAGCACCTAATGTTATTGATTGACCACCAACTGTTATAGCACTATTTGCCAATTTAGCGTTTGCAATAGAACCTGCAAGTTTTGCTGTTGCGATAGAACCTGGTGCAATATCTGCTGTTCTTAATGTTCCGTCATCAATCTTTGCTGCTGTGACTGAACTATCTGTTAAACCTGATGTTGTGACTTTAGTTATTGCCATTTTTATCCTGACTGATACTTATATCTTACTATTACTACGCCTGAACCTCCAGCGCCGCCTGGGTTAGAACTACCACCACAGAATCCTGGTGAACTACCTGCACCTCCACCGCCCCCTTTATTAGCAGAACCAGCGTTGCCTGCAGTATTTCCTGATGGACCTGAAGCACCTCCGCCACCAGGACCAGCAGAACCTTGATCATATGAAACTCCGTGTATCGCACAAGCAGTACCACCGCCACCACCAGCATATCCTACAGGAGAACCTGTGATATGAGTAGTTGCACCGTTACCGCCATTACCAGCAACACCAGAACCTCCAGCAGAACCACCGTTACCGCCAGCGCCTCCACCACCACCTGAACCTGGTGTGTTAGTCGCATAATTACCTTGACCACCTGGATTGCCTTGTGATGGACTCACGGGTGGTGTATTACCTGCACCAACAACTGCTCTTGGAGGTGGACTACTATTTTGTCCTGCACCACCGCCTGAACCACCAGCGCCGCCGTCTGCAACTGGATTAGGTTGAGCGTCTCCTTGTTTTGCACCAGAACCGCCACCGGCAGATGTGATTGTACTAAAAACTGAATTTGAACCTGCGTTTCCTCTACTACTACCAGGATGTGGACTACCACCTGCACCACCGCCACCTACTGTGACTGGATAAGAACCAGGCGAAGCAGAAACAGTTAAACCTGCTGGTGCGTTTAGAGGAGAAACTGTGTATGAAGATTTAGGTGCGTCTTTACCTTCTCTAAATCCTCCAGCACCACCACCGGCGCCACCAGCGCCTGCACCTGAACCACCACCTGCAATGACTAGATATGAAACTTTATCCCCACCACCAGCAGAATTACCTACTGACGCAACAGAGAAAGTGCCATCACCTGTGAAAGTGTGTATCTTATCATTACCTGAAGTTGTGACTGTGCCACCTGTAGCAGATGTGAATGTTGCTTTTTGTAGATCAGAAACATCATGTTCGTCTGTGAATAACCAACCTTTTGTACTATCTACATAAACNA